>OFSC01001381.1_pt1 | contig 15798 bp, 13 predicted proteins | sample 1543201 | NCBI WGS metagenome assembly OFSC01 (sample SAMN04209228, study PRJEB22552) | human gut metagenome | biome: gut; material: feces | host: Homo sapiens | place: USA: Oklahoma
GCCTGTGCAAGATCGTATCCATAAGTAGGTACTCCTGATGCCAATTCAAATATATCATATGTATTCTTGTCGATTTCATCCTTTGGCGTTGCCGTCAATCCGACAAGTGGTGCATCAAAATAGGTAAAAATATCTTTGTATTTATTATATATAGACCGATGTGCCTCATCACATATCACAAGATCAAAATGACCGCAGGTAAAAAGCTTTCCATCTTTATCATTCACAGTGTCAATACAGTTTATCATTGTCTGATAAGTTGAAAATACACAATGTGCCTTGTAATTATCTTTTTCTTCCACAAGGTTCGTACATGACAAGTTTGGAAGTAAATTCACAAAACTTCGTTTTGCCTGTGTAACAAGTGAATTTCGATCTGCCAGAAACAGGATATTTTTCACCCATCCTGTATCTAAAAGTATCTTGCACAGTGCAATTACAGTTCTTGTTTTGCCGGATCCTGTAGCCATAACCAAGAGTGCTTTTCTATGGTTTTTATCATCAAAACTGTTACAAACAGCCTTGATAGCTGCCTCCTGATAGTAGCGGTCTGCAATACTCTTATCTACTGTAATGTGTTTAAGGCTGATTCTCATGGTTAATAAATTAAACCATTTTTCCAGATCACGCTTGGAATAAATTGTTGCACATTTTCTTTCCGGATACTGCCCGTCAATAATGTGCGTTTCAAATCCATTGGTAAGGAAGATCACCGGTCTTCTCTTATATTTCTTCTCTAATAAATCTGCATATAACTTTGCCTGCTGTCTGCCTTTCGAAACATCCACGCATGTTCTCTTTGCTTCGATCACTGCAAGCGGACGATGCATATCATCATAAAGCACATAATCTGCATATCCTGTTTCTGATTTATTCGGCATTCCTGAAAGTTCTACTTCGTTCAGCCAGTCTTTGCCTTCTGTCCAGCCCGCATCTGTAAGCATGGAATCGATATAAAGTTTTCTTGTCTTATACTCAGATAAATCAAGAGGTTTTGGAACATAAGTCTGCTGCTGTTCCTGTCTTCGTGCAGATAGTTCTTCTCTCAATGAAGCATTTTCTGCAATTAATTTTTTTAAATCAAGTTCCTGCCTTGCAGACTTTTCCTGTTCTTTTTCCAGTTCTTCTCTTATATTTTTTGCTGCCACTTTTGATTCTCTGGCTTTTTCCATTCTGGCAGTAATCGTATTTTTATCAAAAGTGCGTTCTGTAGAATTTTCTGTATAGCAGTGTGCGATATAATCAAGAAAAATGAACAGATTCTCCAGACACAACATAGCCTCATCTCTACCGAGTTTTTTATTCCCATGTGCTACATTATTGCCACATCTGCGGATGTAATCCATTCGTCTCCATAAATCCGCTCCGACAAGCTGTCTGTATTCTTCTTCATTCATAAGACTTTGCAAATTATCCTGATACGGCATTTCAAGAGCCTTATCTACTGAATACATCCATTTGATTGCAAACTCCATCGCCCTGCGGCTGTTGATAATACTTGCCTCCGGATCCATAAGAATAATCTTTTCTGCTGAGATTGCGACATTTGCAAATGCAGAAAATTTCGGTTCATTTTTCAAATAATCAAAGTTTGTTATCATAGACACCTCCGCTAACGCACAGAGTTTTTCTGGATTTATCGTTATTACTATTATTGTAGCATCCCTGTATGGTTTTGCAAGGAAGAGAATTCGAACAATTTTGATTGAACTAAATCGCTGCGCGATGGCCTTCGAAGGCTGTGGCGCAGTTTTCTCTTTAACTTAAAAAAGGCAGTAGATAATGAGTCCTAAAAGTAGTATTGTTAAATCACCACAAAATAACAATCGAACAGGATCATCATTAACACTGCCATGAATAGAATAACACTAGAATCTCTTTTTCTCAAGAGGGTATCTTTAATACGTGGACCTCCATGATGGCAGTGACTCATTAACGTTACTAGTATCATGGAGGTTATTATGTACGAAAAATATTTTAACAAGCTCAGAGAGGAATGCCTGATTCGTAACAGGTCCTCCCGAACTGCAGATACCTATATCAACAACATACGTCACTTTATGAAGTGGACAGGCTATAAACCAATGGAAGATTTATCCCTTCAGGATGCCAGATTATTTATACTGGAAAAACGTAATTCCGGTCTTTCATCTGCAACCTGCAACTTTTATAATTCTTCCATTTGCTTTCTATACAAACATGTCTTACACATTCCATGGGATCAAGACATTGTTCCAAGAATGCGATTGGATGTAAAGCTTCCGAAAGTGCTTTCTCTTGAAGAAATTGAAAAGTTAATCAATTCTGCAACCCAGATCCGTAACAAAGCAATCATTGCCCTGCTTTATTCATCTGGAATGCGTGTAGGAGAACTTGTCTCTCTTAAACCTGAAGATATCTATATGAGCACTATGCAGGTATATATTTCCAAAGGGAAGAATCATCGTGACAGATGGACGATTCTTTCAGAAAGAGCCCTTGATTTACTAAAAGAATACTGGAGAAGTTATCCGGTAAAAAGAGAGTATCTTTTTGTTTCTTTAGATGCTCCTCATGAACCACTAAAAGTGAGTGGTGTTGAAATCATGCTCAGGGCAGTAGGAAAAACAGCGGGCATTGAAGCACATCCGCATACGCTTCGCCATTCCTTTGCAAGTCACATGATTGAACAAGGTGTCCCTATCAACTATGTACAAGCAATGCTTGGACACCGCTGTCTGGAATCAACACAGGTATACATCCACATATCAAATAAAACTGTTATGGGAATAAAGAGTCCGCTTGATCATCCTGTCAAGAAAAAACGAGGACATAAATCTAAGAGAAACGCAGGTGATGCAAATGAATCATGACATCACCATTCAGGATGTATTCCATCGATTTCTTCCGCAATACTGTGAGACACACAACTTTTCTCCCCAACAGCAGCTAACGGCACTGTGTATCTCCAAATGCCATACTCTTGAAATGGGAGCCAATTTAAGCGAATGCGAAAACTGTCACAAGAAATATATTCATTATAATTCATGCAAGAACCGTCACTGCCCCATGTGTCAAGGAATGGAGGTCGATGAATGGATTGACAAACAGCAGGAAAATGTACTGGATGTTCCATACTTTCATACGGTTTTTACAGTTCCTGAAGAATTATATTCCCTGATTTATTCAAATCAGAAACTCCTTTATGATGCTTTGTACCATGCAGCACATCAAACAATGGAAGAACTGTCTGCGGATCCGAAGCATCTTGGAGCAAGGATTGGATATATCTGCGTACTTCATACCTGGGGCTCCAGGATGAATTATCATCCTCATCTCCACACCATTGTTCTTGGCGGTGGACTTGATGCTGCAAACAAGTGGAAGGATAAAGGAAAGAAGTTTTTCTTTCCGGTTAAGGTCATGTCTGCCGTCTTCAAAAAGTATTATCTTTGTGAGCTGAAACAACTCTGGGAAGAAAAAAAACTTGAGTATCATGGAACGGCAGCACATTTAAAAAATCATTATGAATTCAAAGTTTTACTGAATTCCCTCTACGATAAGAACTGGGTTGTATATACGAAAGAGGCATTCAATGGAGCTAATTCTGTGATCCGGTACCTTGGCCGTTACACTCATCGTATCGCTATCAGTAATCGTAGAATCGTCAGTATGACAGATGAGACTGTTACCTATCTCGTAAAGGATTACAAAAATGGTGGTAAATATATCGAGCAAACCATCAAAGGAACAGAGTTTCTGCGAATGTTTCTGATGCATGTGCTCCCTAAAGGTTTTGTCCGAATTCGCCACTATGGCCTGCTTTCCTGCAGGAACAAGAAAGAAAAGATGGCACACTGCCGGAAGCTTCTCAACTGCATTCAATATATTTCAAAACTCCGAGGCAAAACCTGTGCGGAAAAGCTGATGATCCTTTACAAAAAGGATATCTGTAAGTGTGAAGCCTGTGGTGGAAATCTTCTTTCGCTATCGCTTCGAGGACACTACATGTTGACTTGAGCGAAGTCATTTGAATACTGAAAAACAGCCGTCTGAATGAAGGCTTATTAAGTGCACCCTTCATTCGATAAGACAGGTTACTATTTTTGAATATATGCTGGAATCAGTTTCCAATGTATAGATTCTTTGGTAAAATCAAGAAGAAAATCGATTCAAACTCCATACTGTATCAGCTGGAGTGACGCAATTTTGTTCAATCGGTAAAAATCGGTGTGCAGTCCAGAGAAAAGGGCAGCTATCAAAAGATGGTAAGCTGTTTTTTTCTCTGTCCTGACGCCGATTGTTCACGTATCAATTTGGTGACTTGGTGGCAAAATGCCATAAACTCTTTTTGAAGTTCGAGCATTGGCAGTATAATCTGCAAATTTTCAACTTGCTGCTTGGTTATTGACTCACGCGTAGCTCCACTTCCAGCAATACTCCATAACAAATCCTGATAATTATCATCAATTAGCAACTTATTTAAGAACTCAGGAATTATACAGTCTTTACACCTTATGATGCATACATGCTGATTTACTCTTGCTGGTAATATCTCATTTGGAACTACACATGACCGAGCAACAGAAGCACCTGTAATATTTAGCAATACATCATCTTCCTCAATAGTTACATTATCCAATTTAGAAGCCTGTTCATCTGAAATATGTGCCAAATCCTTATACTCAAACTGACCATTATGAACATTCATACTGCGAATAAGTGTAATGCCTTCTTCTTGATAGGCTTCCTTTCCTCCCTTAGGAGTTGCACCGGATCCAATCTTTGTAGTAATCTCCCCCAAAGACTTTTGCTCCCAACCTTTATCATTAAGAACAGGATTCCCAAACATCTCGACAAATCGAGCCTTGATGAGTTGATCTAACAGTTGGATCTCTTGCTTTCTTTTCTCAATAATTTTTTCACATTTTTCAAGAATCTCAACAATTTCAGCCTGTCTTTCTAACAAATCAAGATTAAATTCTTCATTTTTATAATCTTTAAAATATATATGTGGAATGGTTGCTCCAGTAAAATATTTTTCTAAATGCATATAACTTACAACATAAAAAAGATATTTCGGCAAAACATTATCTTTTGGCAAGAGATACTGCATTGTTCCTATTACTGATGAATTCGCAGGATATAAAGCTGCTCTTCCTACTCCTGCTCCATCCTTAACTACAGCAACATACGGCTTTTCCTGATGATAAAAATTTGTATTTCCTATATATCCCGAGGCTCCATAGATTGGATAATCTCCACTTGTTTTAGCTATATCTGATTGTTTCAAATTTGATGTACCACGCTCACATACATCTTCCAGTTTTACTTTCATCTGTTTCATTGCTCCCTATCAGAATCATTCTTCATTTTATCTTCAAGTTCCATAAATCGATCAAAATCACTTTCGTATATGACATCTTGTATCTTTCGATACTTTTCAAATTCACTCTCTGCATGAATTCGTGCCATTTCAGCAGAAACTTTCCCATTATCAGACAATACTCCATAATCCATTATTTGAAGAAAGCCATTCAATCTATTCTCCCAGTCTTTCATCGTCATTGGTATATTTCTTTCCGCTTGAAGTTCTGCCAGATCTAAATAAGCATTCACTAACCGTCCCATATTTGCCAATTCTTTCTTTGACAAATAATTTTTCGCAATCACAACATCATATTTATGAATCTTACCATTGGGCGCTCCCTCCCAAGTTGTCAATCCCATATGCTCTTGTGCTGCATCCGCTCTATTATAAATTACTTCAGCCGCTGTATTGCCATGAATTGCATAATGTATCTTATTTTGAACTGCCGAAAAAAATCTTCTTGTTGTTTCTGCTTTAGAATCATAATCTATAGCTGTTGCATAGATATCTGTAATTTTCTGATAAAATTTACGTTCCGACAATCTGATTTCACGTATTCGTTCCAGTAATTCTTCAAAATACTTTTTTGTTAATACTGTGCCTCCGTTTTTCAGTCTTTCATCATCCATTGCAAAACCTTTTATTGTATATTCTTCAATAACATTATTTGCCCATTTACGAAATTGAACTGCCTTTGGAGAATCAACTTTATTTCCTACTGATATAATTGCTTTCAAATTGTAATGTTTTGTGTCATAGCTTTTTCCATCAGAAGCAGTTACTCGAAATTTTCGAGTAACTGAATTTTCATCAAGTTCAAGACTTCTAAACGCTTTCTGCAAATGATACGTTATTGTATTAGCCTCAACATCATACAATACTCCCATCATTTTCTGTGTCAGCCATACATTTTCATCAAAATATATTGCTTCTACCTGACTCTCACCGCTAGCTGTAATAAACGTTAAATATTCTGCTGCACTAGATCGTACTGTTACGTCTTTTTTCATTTTTCCTCCACTTCAACCCTCAACTGCAAATTGGAATTTGAATCTGCTATCATTTCTTTTATGCAATATACCTCCGATGTGATGTTTTTACATTATTTTGATTCACAATTGCATACTGCATCGTCGTTCCAATCTGTGAATGTCCTAATATTTTTTGCACCTGCTCGATTGGCATTCCCTTGTCAATTGCCCGCGTTGCCATTGTTCTTCTGAATTTATGTGGATGTATTTTTTCAATATTTAGTTTACGTCCAAGCTCACGCACTCTTATCTCTACACCGCTGATTTTCAATCTTTCATATGGCGAATCCAACGTGACAAATAATGCAGGATTTGTGTCTGTCCGGCTATTTATGTAATTTTGTAGATGTAATTTTGCTTTAGCATCAAAATATACACGTCGCTCCTTGTCTCCTTTTCCATAAACAACACATTCTCTTTCTTCAAAATCAATATCCGAAATATTCAATCCCACCAATTCACCAACTCGTATTCCAGTCGAATATAATAAATCTATCATTGCCAAATCTCTGGAACATCTGCAATTATCCCGTAATCTTTCGATCATTTCATCCGAAATGATTTCTTTTACCGGCTGTTTCGTTTTAATTTTATGAATCCTTCTCATAGGACTTTTTAAAATATAATCTTCTTCCTCCAACCACGAAAAGAAACTTGAAATATTTCTTCTTACATTATCCACTGTTACTTTACTGCAATTATTGCGCTGCTGATATTCTGCAAGATAGGTTCGTATTTCATCTGTTGTAATTTTTCGTATTACGGTATCAATATTTTTTAACAAATGCTCAATTGTCACCTGATAGTACTGTAATGTTCTCGCTGAACATCCCTCAATTTGTTTTGCTTCAATAAACATTTTCAAATATTCTTGATTTGAAATCTGTTCCTTTTCCGGTCTCGCATCTGATAAATTTTTTATCAATACTTCCTGCAATTTTTTCATCTGTGCAATATTCAGATAATCTGCCATCTCATTAATAATCTTTACAAGTTTTTCTTCCATGTTGGTATCTCCCTTCAGTAATTACCAACATTGTACACGAAAATAATGTTCATTCCCAATTTTCTGACATTGCTTATTGCGGCAACAGTCCATATTCTTTGATCAGTCTGCTTACTACTTTTTCAGGTCCATCATTATTCATTGCAAATTTATTTTTCACTCCGATTTTATCAAAAATCTGTCCATACCAATGAATATCTTCTCTAATTTCATTCATATAATATTCTTTATGTTCATTCTTATATTGCAAGTCAATATATAAATTATCTTCTTCATCACTAAATACAAGTCGTGAAAAAATGTTTTCCGGAGAATCACAGAGTTCGATCAACAATATGTCGTCTGCAACTATACACTTTTCAAAATTATCAGGATAAGAAATAGGCGTAATTGCTAAAACCATATTTTCATCCAATTTAAGAATTTTATTTATGATTTGCCCTCTTTTTTGATCTCTCCAACGTAATTTTTCTGTATGGACAAATTCTTCAAGCGTTATGCCATAGTATTTCTTTATTTCGTCATCCAAATCATAAAATGAAAATTTTATTTTTTCGGCAAGCAACTTCCCGATAGTTGTTTTTCCAACATTTGAAACTCCAAATAGCAATATTTTCATGGCTAATAATAACCTTTCTTTATAAACGTTATCCGAAATATTGTTGCATCAATGAATCGAATAGGAGCTGTGTCTCATCAAGTGCTTTCTGCACTACAACTTTTGATTTGGTGACTTGGTGGCAAAAATCATCGAACTCTTTTTGCTTCTCTAAATTAGGAACAATAATTTTAAATTCTTTTAGCCATCCTGTATTTAAGTTCGGCTGACCTCCGCCTTTAACATGCTCAGATACTTGTTTTGCGAAGAATTCATCACGCATCCAGTGTTTAAGATAATTGCTCGTAACTATTCCTTTACTCCTTAAAAAGCCTAAACTTACAAATGTGCATAACTCCAATTCTTCTTCCAAGATTACAGGATGTCCTAAATTAGAACCAACTCTCGAAAACAATACATCATTCACTTGCGGTTTCGAACCTTTTGGTGCTCCCTCGAATTCTTCTCTTGAAATATATTTCACATCAGTCAAATCCAAAAAATCTCCAGATGTGTTTTTTGCTGATATAAACATCACTCCTGAATCTACATAAGTCGGTGTATGCGTTATACCCAGATAAATCTCCGCAACATCATCTACTGTCATATATGGTAATGACTTTTCATTATGGCTTTGATGTCCAAACATCTCGACAAATCGAGCCTTGATGAGATCATCTAATCTTTGCAGTTCCGTGATTCTTGAGCTAATCACCTTAACTAAACAATCGAGCTGTTTTACAACTTTTTCTTGTTCTCGTTTTGAAGGAATATCCAATTCAACATTTCCCAAATTCTTTCTCGAAATTCTCTTTCGTGTTGTTCCTGTAACGCTATTTAATAATCTTGTATAATATGCATTTGAACGCATAAAATAACACAAATATTCCTTGCATACAATAGCTTCATTTGATCTACAAATTGTACAATCGACTGCGGTTATCATCCTCTCCTTTTTTTCAGGAATAATGCATGCTCTTCCTACAGGTTCAGGTAATCTTGAAACTAAAATATCACCTGAAAATATTTCTGTACACTTTAGTTTATTAAAAGTTTCTTCAGATATATACTTAGCTTTTTCTTCTTTTTCTAAATATGCTCCCATACCAATATTACCGGTTTGAATCAACCTAATTCCCTCATCGGCTTGATCCTTACTTTCTATCCAGTCACCATCAGTAAAGACAGTACATATATCTTCTAATCGCATCCACATCAACCATGCAAATTGGAATTTGCATTTTCCTTTCCTATATTTCCACTCTTACTGCTCACTTCATTTATAACTCCAGCAATCTTTCCAGTTCATCCATCTCTTTCCCGATTTCCATCTCAAGTTCCCGGATGTTTGCCATAATTTCCGATGTTGGTGGATACTCTACCGGCACATACTCGATTTCCTTATACTTATTAATACTGAGATCATAATCATTGTCTACAATATCCTGCTTTGGAACCATAAATGACTTGTCGGTACGTTTTCTGTCCATCTCTTTATCCAGATTCTTAAATCTCTCAATAATATCTGGAATATCATTATCAGCAATCGGAGACCGTTTATCATCAAGACTGAGTCCATCCGCTGTCATATCATAAAACCAGACATGATCTGTTCCGCCATGATCTGTCTTTGTAAAAATAAGAATCGCAGTTGACACTCCTGCATATGGTTTAAATACACCGGATGGCATGGAAATAACTGCTACTAATCTCTGATTCTCCACAATCTCCTTACGAATCGCCTTATGTGCTGTAGAAGAACCGAAGAGTACGCCATCTGGAACGATACAAGCACATCGTCCACCAATTTTTAAAATACGTAAAAATAATGTCAAGAACAAAAGTTCTGTTTTCTTTGTTTTACAAACTTTTAACAGATCACCTGACACCGATTCTGCATCAAGACTTCCTTTAAACGGTGGATTTGCCAGAACAAGTGAATATTTCTCTTTGTCCTGATTCTGATCAGACAAACTGTCTCTATACTCAATAAATGGATTATCAATACCATGTGTCATCATATTCATGGCTCCGATGCGGAGCATTGTCCGATCCATGTCATAACCATAAAACATATGGTTCATATAATGATCTTTTTTCTGTTTATCATAAAAAATCTCTTCTTTTTTCTTTTCCTTTAAGTACTCTCCTGACGCAACCAAAAATCCAGATGTACCGCAAGCCGGATCACAAATCATTTCATCACTGGAAGGATCCATTAGTTCAACCATCATGCGGATAATATGTCTTGGTGTACGGAACTGCCCATTTAATCCAGACTGTGCTATTTTTGACAAAAGATATTCGTATACATCTCCTCTTACGTCTGCTGTCTGAATTTCACTCATCATCTCATAGATCTCGTCCAGTGAGTCTACAACCTTCGATAACACTAATGGTGTTGGGAGTTTAAAGATTGCATCATCCATATATTTGGAGTATGCACTGTTTTTATCGCTATGCAGTGTTTTTATAAAAGGGAACACCCATTCCTGCATAATAGAATACATTCTGTCAGCAGGGAAATCATGAAATACCGACCATTTCAACTGTGTTCCATCGATTGTTCTCTCTCCAATCTGAACTTCTTCTGCAAAAATGCTCTGATATGGTAGTCCCAGCATTGCACTTTCTTTTGCCCTCATATTATCCGAATCATCCAGATCATGTATAAACATCAGATAAGTGATCTGTTCAATTACTTCAAGTGGATTTACCAATCCTCCTGCAGCAAAAATGTCCCATAAACTATCAATTTTGTTTTTCAATTCGCCTGTAATCATTTTTATCTCCAATCATTCATTATTCCATGTATATTTTGTATATCTTCCGCCACCGATTTTCAGAATCGCTCCTGATTCCACCAGCTCTGCAAGTGCCCTCTGTACTGTCACCTGACTGATATCCGGACATTTTTCTAAAATCTCTGCTTTTGTAATGGTACCCAGTGTTGTTTTAATGATCTCCCTCACTCTGTCCGGCTTTGACATACCGCTTGTTGCCAGCAAACTCACTCTGGATGAAAATTCCCGATACGCAGCTGTAACAATACCAAGCATATATTTTACAAACGGTTCATAATCATTCTTATTTTCATGCCAGTTTACAGAGCTTTGCTGCAAGCAGTCATAATACAACTCCTTTGTATTTTCAATTAACTTTTCAATACTTATGTACTTTCCGACAATATAACCGGCTCTATATAGTAACAATAAGGTCAATAGCCGACTCATTCTGCCATTACCATCAGGCGATACCACATTGAGACCCCGCAAGAAAACGATAGTTAATTTCCACTCTTTGCTTACGATCTTTGCCGGTTCCCTCTGCCTGATATACATAAATACTATCAATCAGCTCCACCAGCATAGAACGGTTCAGTTCTGTTACTGTTTCATACTTACGAATTGTTTCCAAAAATTGATTGGTACTCTGTGTTTTCTTTTCTTCCGCTCTGATTTTAGTTCTTAATTCGTCTCTTTTTTGAGCAAGTTCTTTCTGCTCACTTTCATAAGCTGAGGACATCTTTTCAAAGCGTTCATCAGAAATCTTACCGAGTGCATTCTGCTCAAAGAGCTTCATAATCACACTATCAATTTCTGCAATCCGTTTTTCTGCTACTTCCAAGTCTTTCTCGAACTGTTTGATTTTCTTACTGCCGCCTTTTTCGCTCAATTCGTGCATTTCCTGTATAAACTGATCTCCTAAGGCTTCCATATTCTTAATATGCTTTTGAATATCACTCATAACAATCTGTTGCAACGCCTCATAAGAAATGGCATGGGTTGTACAAAGATTGCTATTCCTTACATAAGTTCTGCAGCGAAAGCGAGGCTCCCTTCCATTTGGATTAGAAAACGCCATGTTGCGACCACAATCTGGGCATTTCACAAGACCCACAAATATATTAGGACGTCCTGTTTTATTCGGCTGTTTTTTTACACTGATGAATTTCTGCACCAGTTCAAAGGTTTCTTCATCAATGATCGCTTCGTGGGTGTTCCGTACTATAATCCATTCTTCTTTCGGAACTGCAACCGGCTTCTTATTCTTAAATGATTTGGTCTGTGTCTTATGAGAAACCATATGTCCCAGGTACACTTGATTCTCCAAAATCATCTTCACATTCTTTGCTACCCAATCCGTTGGAAACTTAAATCCTGTACTTGTTTCCAGAGTGCCGTTCTTCATTGCCCTGTATGCTCTCGGAATCAGAACACCATCCTCGCACAAGGTTCTCGCAATCTGATGAACGCTGTTGCCCTGTTTCGATAATTCAAAAATTCGTTTGACAATAGGTGCTGTATCAGGATCAACCAATAGCTTTCTTTTGTTCTCTGGGTCCACCACATAACCATAAGGTGCAAATGAACCGCAGAACCCACCACTCAATGCTGTTGTCTTTTTTACGCTTCGGATTTTCTTTGATGTATCACGAGCATAATACTCATTCATAATAGATTTAAACGGCATCATCTCGTTTTCATCAAATCTTGTATCGACATCATCATTCAAAGCAATAAACAAAATATCATTATTAGGAAAGATTTCTTCCACATAATACATGAACATGGCATTGTTACGTCCAAAACGTGACATATCCTTTACCATGATACCGCTCGGTTCCGGATCGTCCATAGCATCTTTAATCATACGGTTCAGATCCGGCCGGTTGAAGGTGGTTCCAGAATAACCATCGTCCACATATTCGCCTATCACTTCAAATCCTTTTTCCTTAGCATTGTACCTTAACATCTGCAACTGATTGGTAATGCTGTTGCTTTCCTTATCCGCATCCCCATCGTCTTTCGATAAACGTGCATATAATCTAACTCTTAGTTTTGTCTGCTGTTTTAACATTTCTGCTCCTTTCCAACAGCAAACAAACTGCTTTGTACTTTATAATTATAACACGTTTAAGCACTCTTTTCAGCAATTTGCTCTACTGTTTTTTTCAATCAACGGGTATTGTTTTCCTGCTCAATTTCTTTCTGGATCAGTCGTTTAATTAAATACTCCAACTGAACCGTACCGGAAAAAACGGAAGTTACATAAAACGTTGTATTCCCAATTTGGACTGCATTCTCCTGTTTAGGATTTTCCATGTGCTCACCTCATTTCCAGGCAACAAAAAAACACCATCACTGGTGTTTTTTGCTCCTATATATTTACAATTCTTCGTGCATATACTCCGCTTTTTAAATCTATCTCTGCATAAACCATACTACTATCGCCAAACTCTGTCTGCCCTGGCTGAATACAGGTTGTAGTACCTATCTGATTCATCCATGATCCTTTTTCTGTATCAGGACTTTCGTGAATATGCCCGTGCAGAGAAAGTAACGGCTGTTTGGCTTTAAGGAACTCATAAATATCTACTGATCCTATATCCAAATCCTGATATAGAAGCTGTCCCAAACGCAATCCGGCAGGAGGCATGTGCATAACATATACCGTTTTCTTCGGACTCTCCGGTTCAGGCAGTTCTTTCAAAATTCCACACATCAATGGAAGTTCTGTTTTGGAATACTCCAACCAGTCAAAAATTCTGTCATAACCATATTCATTCGATATACCGGCAAAAAGGCTAAGTTGTCTTTGGGGAATATAATCTGTCTCTGTAACAACTCGATCCTTACATCCAAAGGGATGATCCAAAATCTGATTCATTCCAATAAATTCATATTCGTCAATGCGGATTTTTTTACCTGCTATATTATGAACATTTGCGAATCCCCCACAAGTCTGTTCAAAAAGATTATCCACAGATAGCAAATCGTCATTCCCCAGCATATTAAGGTATGTAATGTTATGTTCTTGCAATATGGAAAAGTAATTACTTAGAAATCCTTTGATAAATAACGGTTGTTCTGTATGTCTTTCTCCCAATTTTGGAAGCATATCTCCACCATTCACAATAACTCTGATCTCTTGTTTCATAGCTATTTCTAATGATTTTCTGTATTTATTTTTATCTCCATGCAGGTCTGTAACATAAAGTATTTTCATGCTGTATCTCACTCCTTATATCCTTTAAGCATTTGCATCTTGATTGATTATAACACACAGCAACAATACTTTCAGCAGTTTCCGCCGCTATGTTTTCCACCTGTAGTATAGATCACTTTCTTCCCACATTTTTATATCTTATCATCAAAACCACATGAATAGGTCGGATCTATGGTTATTGCACACATAAATCCGGCCCATTATATCTGATTTCGATTTTACTGCCGTATTTGCCACGCACCCCGGCAAGTCCTTCTGTTATAAGGACGGGGCTGTTACAGGCTGCGGATAGCGTCACCGCATCATAGTCCCACATACGCCGCCGCTTTGCCAGAGCAAGCAAACGCCGTAGGAACTCTCCCCAAGTCTTTAGGAAGCTGTGAAGAAGTACCATTATGATCTGCGTCGTTATCGCGTCCGGCCTGCCACAGCCGGTTTCGTAGGTTGCGTTTATCGCTCGGACAGCCTGGATTCATCACCTCCTTAGGCCGCCTGTCACCGCGCCGCCCCATCTGCCGCTCGGAACACAGAATGAAGTACCTGTAACAGCGTATATTCGGTTGTCAAGGAACAAGCAAGGGGCATGGCAGACGAATTGATATTGCAGTTGGGGTGGGAGGATGTATATGTTTCCTTACCACACCCGTCCAGCTTGTCCCGCCGAATATGTCCCTCTATTATTCAGTACATTTTTTAGGCAAAACAGGGCGGGGTAAGCTAAATTTTTTCAAAATATTTTTTTAACTGGTGCAAACCACGGTTAATGCTCTTGCGAACAGAAGAAGCATCTGTTCCTTCAGCTCTTGCAATGTCCGCTTTACTCATGCCAAGAAAAAAGTGTGCATAGATCCGTTGGCGCTGTTTTACCGGAAGTTTGGAAAGACCTTTATAAATCAACTCCGTCATTTGACGCTGTTCCCAAATTTCTGCCGGGTTAAGAGGCTTTTGCAATATCTCACGCTCAATACCTTCGTCTCGATCCAGAGAGTAAAATGCTTTATAGCGGTATGTACGAATCCGATAGGCTTCTTCCAACAACATATATTCCCGAAGCAACAAAGCAACTTCATCCGGCACCTCAACGATCATGTCCTGTGTATAATACGGGTAATAATCCCGAAGATTGATTTTCTTCATAGTAATTTCCTCCAATTTCGATGTTTGAGTTGATGGCAAAAATCGAAATCAGAGGGGGGCTGCGGCAGCGATAAAGTCTAAGTCTCTTTCTGATTAAAAAAAGGGTACAAAAAAGCGCGCCCGTACAAAGAACAGGCGCGCCAAAGCAACAGTATGAAATTTTTCCGGGAGGTTGACAGCGAAAATGCTCAAACTTTGTCGAAACCAAAAACGCCGCAATCCATACGAGCTGGACTACGACGTATAGGTGACTGAATGTAAAGCAGTTTATCTGCAGGTCTGTGTTGCATAGACGCATAGGCATTTCCTCCCATCAATGAGGAACCTGAATCGGCTGCTTGATACCTCCTTGGGAGAAAATTATATCGGTTATGTTTCCTGTATCAGTCCGCAGACATTCGCTTTTTACTCTTTATATTCGCAATTTTCTACATATTCTGCTTTTAGAATATATGCTGCAAAAAGCAAGCCCACAAGGGAAAACGACACCTTGTGGGCTCATATTATAGTTGTTCAAATTTATAGCCGATTCCGGCGACACTCTCGATATAGTTTGGAAGATCCGGTTCATAACGTAACTTCTTACGCAGCTTACTTATATGATTATGAATGGCTTTTCTCGAATAGAAATCACAATCCTCTTTCCAAACCAAATCGGTAATCAGTT
>OFSC01001393.1_pt1 | contig 15697 bp, 9 predicted proteins | sample 1543201 | NCBI WGS metagenome assembly OFSC01 (sample SAMN04209228, study PRJEB22552) | human gut metagenome | biome: gut; material: feces | host: Homo sapiens | place: USA: Oklahoma
TATCAGAGCGTTTTTCAAACCCTGGCGCTGCAGCCATTCCCAGGCAGCCTGGTTGGGAGCCTGAGAGTCCATATTGATAAGAAGGGGAGGTTTTCCTTCTCTTTTTTTATATACTCCGATGAGAGAATAGGCGGTTTTTCTTCCTTTGGCCAGAGCGTCTTTGTGATATTCCAGCAGGACTGTTACGCCTGGAATGAGAAGCTCCCTGCATCTTCCGGTATTTTTTACGTGACACACAACAGTCTGGCCATTTAAATCCACATGAGCAATAAAGCGGTTGGGGCGGGCCAGAAAAATCCCCTCTTGGATACAATCGTAATGCATAGTCTGATACTCCTGACCTTGTTGATAATCATGATATAGCTGCAGACAGTATAACGAAAAAGGGACGAGATTGCAAATGTTTGCATAAAACAGACAAATGTACGTCATAGACGATATTATCCTTGCGTCTCTCTGTAAAATGTGCTAGAATTTCCACAAATCATAAGAACGTTAGAAAAGAGGAGGCAATTATGGCATTATTCTATCAGAGCACCCGCGGAAAAGAAACCGGCGTTACGGCATCCCAGGCCATTTTAAAAGGTCTGGCAGAGGACGGCGGCCTGTTTATGCCTACTGAAATTCCTGTACTTTCCATCCCCATGAAGGAGCTTGCAGGAATGTCCTACCAGGAAACTGCTTATGAAGTAATGAAGCTGTTTCTGACTGATTACACAGAAGAAGAGTTAAAAGACTGTATTGCCAAAGCCTATGATGACAAGTTTGATGTCGAGGAAATCGCACCTCTTGCCAAAGCAGACGGAATGTATTTCTTAGAGCTGTTCCATGGAAAAACCATTGCATTTAAAGATATGGCATTATCCATTCTTCCTCATCTGATGACAACAGCAGCAAAGAAGAACGGCACAGACAAGGAAATCGTAATTTTAACTGCTACGTCCGGAGATACGGGAAAAGCGGCAATGGCCGGATTTGCCGACGTACCTGGGACACGGATTATTGTATTTTATCCAAAAGGCGGGGTCAGCAAAGTCCAGGAACTGCAGATGCGTACCCAGAAAGGGAATAATACCAGCGTAGTTGCCATCCATGGAAACTTCGATGACGCACAGACCGGTGTAAAGAAGCTGTTTGGCAACAAAGAACTTGAAAAAGAAATGGCAGAGGCCGGCTTCCAGTTTTCCTCTGCAAACTCTATCAATATCGGCCGTCTGGTCCCACAGGTAGTTTATTATGTATACGCATACGCAAAACTTCTGGAAAATGAGCAGATCGAAAATGGCGAGGAGATCAACGTTGTAGTTCCAACCGGAAACTTTGGAAACATCCTTGCAGCCTACTTTGCAAAGCATATGGGTGTGCCGATCAAGACCCTGATCTGCGCTTCCAATGACAACAAAGTCCTTTATGACTTCTTTACAACAGGAACCTATGACAGAAAGAGAGAATTTATCTTAACTAATTCCCCTTCCATGGATATTCTGATCTCCAGCAACTTAGAGCGACTGATCTATTTAAGCACAGGCTGCGATGCAGCAGCAGATGCAGCTCTTATGAAAGATCTTTCTGAAAAGGGAAGCTATACAGTAACTGAGAGCATGCGCCAGTTCATGTCCGATTTCAGAGGCGGTTTTGCTACAGAGGCACAGAATGAGGCAACTATCAGCAAGATCTTTGAAGATACAGGATACCTGATCGATACCCATACAGGTGTTGCAGCTACCGTTTACAATGCATATAAGGCAGAAACAGGGGATCAGACCAAGACTGTGATCGCATCTACCGCAAGCCCATACAAGTTCTCCCACAGCGTTTTAGAAGCTATTAAAGGTAAGTCTGCTGTAGAAGGAAAGGATGAATTCGCAGTAGTAGATGAGCTGTCTGAAGTATCCGGCACACAGGTTCCAAAGGCAGTAGAAGAACTGCGCAGCGCAGTGATCCGCCACAATACAGAATGTGATGTGGATAAAATGGGTGAAACTGTAAAGAATATCCTTGGAATCGCTTAAAACAGCTTCCATTTTAGGACAAGATAGAGTATAATGAATTAGTACGTTAAGAATATAACAAAGTTATATATTTAACAAAGACAGGTGTCCGGAAAATCCGGGACACAGTGCAAAAATTGCAGTATGTTCAAGGAGGAATAAAAATGTTAGTATCAGCAAAAGAAATGCTTGAAAAAGCCAGAGCAGGCAAATACGCAGTAGGACAGTTTAATATCAACAACCTTGAGTGGACCAAATCCATCCTTTTAACAGCACAGGAATTAAATTCCCCTGTTATCCTGGGTGTATCTGAGGGCGCAGGAAAATACATGACCGGTTTCAAGACCGTAGCAGCTATGGTATCCGCTATGATCGATGAACTGAATATCACCATTCCTGTTGCACTGCATCTGGATCATGGTACTTATGAGGGCTGCTATAAGTGTATCAAAGCAGGATTTTCCTCCATTATGTTTGACGGTTCCCATTATCCGATCGAAGAAAACATCGAAAAGACCAAGGAACTGGTAAAGATCGCACATGCTATGGGTCTGTCCTTAGAGGCTGAGGTTGGCTCCATTGGCGGCGAAGAAGACGGCGTAGTAGGTATGGGTGAGTGCGCAGATCCTAAGGAGTGCAAGGCAATCGCAGACCTGGGTATCGATTTCCTGGCAGCAGGTATCGGCAACATCCATGGAAAATATCCGGCTAACTGGCAGGGATTAAACTTTGAAGTTCTGGAAAATGTTAAGAAAGAAGTTGGCGATATGCCATTAGTTCTTCACGGCGGTACCGGAATCCCGGCTGACATGATCAAAAAAGCTATCAGCCTTGGCGTTGCTAAGATCAATGTAAATACTGAGTGCCAGCTGTCCTTTGCAGCAGCAACCAGAGAGTACATCGAAGCAGGAAAAGACTTACAGGGCAAGGGCTTTGACCCAAGAAAACTGTTAGCACCAGGCGCAGAAGCTATCAAGGCTACTGTAAAAGAAAAAATGGAACTGTTTGGCTCCGTTGGCAAAGCCTGAAAATAAAGCAGGTATCACAAAATAAGTTAGTACAATACAAAATCTTTTTTTAAAAAACCACTTGCAATTTTAAAAGAAATGGTTTATTTTAAGAAAGAACGAAGGCGTTCTCTATATCAGGAGAGCGCCTTTTTTACTACCTGATGCTTTAAACTTAAAAAAATTAGGTTTTCAGGTAAAGATAGTAAGGGATGTACTGCAAATAGCTGAAGAAAAGCATCTCGAATGAGGATTTATGGAAATCATAAAAAAATGATGCAAGAGAGGATGGAGAATCTATGAGCGAAGTAGTAAGTGTTTCAGAGATGTTTGGCAAGGACGTATTTAATGACGCAGTCATGAAAGACCGCCTGCCAAAGAGTGTGTACAAAAAACTGAAAAAGACCATCGAAGATGGCGCTGAGTTGGATCCAAGTATTGCAGACGTTGTGGCACATGCCATGAAGGATTGGGCCATTGAACATGGTGCAACCCATTTTACCCACTGGTTCCAGCCATTGACCGGAGTAACTGCTGAGAAACATGACTCCTTTATTTCAGCACCGGTAGACGGAAAAGTGATCATGGAATTCTCCGGAAAGGAACTGATCAAGGGCGAGCCTGATGCATCTTCCTTCCCATCCGGTGGTTTAAGAGCAACTTTCGAGGCAAGAGGTTATACAGTATGGGATTGTACTTCCCCAGCCTTCTTAAAAGAAGATGCTATCGGTGTTACCCTTTGCATTCCTACTTCTTTCTGCTCCTATAAGGGCGAGGCACTGGATAAGAAGACACCACTTCTTCGTTCTATGCAGGCAGTAAACGAGCAGGCACTGCGTATCCTTCGTCTTTTCGGAAATACCACTGCAAAGCGCGTAGTTCCTTCTGTAGGACCTGAGCAGGAGTATTTCATTGTAGACCGCGCAAAATATTTACAGCGTAAAGACCTGATCTACACCGGCCGTACTCTTTTCGGGGCAATGCCTCCAAAGGGACAGGAAATGGATGACCATTACTTCGGTGTTATCCGTGAGCGTATCGGTTCCTACATGAACGACTTAAATAAGGAGCTTTGGAAATTAGGTGTTCCTGCAAAAACACAGCATAACGAAGTAGCTCCTGCACAGCATGAGCTGGCACCGATCTATGAAGGTGTAAATCAGTCTGTAGACCATAACCAGATCGTTATGGAGACCATGAAGAAAGTGGCAGAGCGCCACGGGTTGGCATGCCTTCTTCACGAGAAGCCATTTGCAGGTGTCAATGGTTCCGGTAAACATAACAACTGGTCCCTGACAGCAGATGACGGTACCAACCTGATGAACCCGGGAGATACACCTCATGAGAACATCCAGTTCCTGTTAGTTCTGGCATGCATCATCAAGGCAGTAGATATCCACGCAGACCTGTTAAGAGAATCTGCTTCCAATGTAGGAAATGATCACAGACTGGGAGCAAACGAGGCACCGCCAGCAATCATCTCCATCTTCTTAGGCGAGCAGCTGGAAGATGTTATCGATCAGCTTTGTGATACTGGTGAGGCAACTCACTCCAAGCAGGGCGGAACCTTAAAAACAGGTGTTGATATCCTTCCTGACTTTGATAAAGACGCAACCGACAGAAACAGAACCTCCCCATTTGCATTTACAGGAAACAAGTTCGAGTTCCGTATGGTAGGTTCTTCCGACTCTATTGCATCTGCAAATACAGTATTAAATACCATTATCGCTGAAGCCTTCAAGGAAGCAGCTGACAAGCTGGAGAAGGCAGATAACTTTGATATGGCTGTACATGACATGATCAAGGAAACCCTGGCAGCTCACAAGAGAGTTGTATTCAATGGAAATGGTTATTCCGATGAGTGGGTAGCAGAAGCTGAGAGAAGAGGACTTCCAAACATCAAGTCTATGGTAGATGCTATTCCGGCACTGATCACAGACAAGGCTGTAAAGCTGTTTGAAGAATTCGGCGTATTTACAAAGACCGAGCTGGAGTCCAGAGTAGAAGTTGAGTATGAAGGCTATGCAAAGGCTATCAACATCGAAGCAAAGACCATGATCGATATGGCTGGAAAGCAGATCATCCCGGCTGTTATCAAATACACAACCGCTCTTGCAGCTTCCATCTCCGCAGTAAAGAGTGCTTGCCCTGAAGCAGATGTAAGCACCCAGACAGAGCTTCTGTTAGAAACCTCTGATCTTCTGGCAGAAACCAAACTGGCTCTTGCAAAACTGACCGAAATTACTGAAAAGAGCGCAGCAATGGATGGCGGCAAGGACCAGGCAGTTGCTTACCATGAGGAAGTCGTTCCTGCAATGGCAGCATTAAGAACCCCGGTAGACAAACTGGAAATGCTGGTAGACAAAGACTTATGGCCAATGCCGAGCTACGGCGATCTGATCTTTGAGGTTTAATAAATCTTATAAAATAGAAGGTTCCGCCTGCGTCAGCAGGCAGATAAGCGCGAGAGTGCGGTGAACCTGAGTATTGGACGCAATTACATAAATAAAATGCCCTTCTGGTGATATATAACGTATCCCGGAAGGGTGTTTTTTTCGCGGTATGAGTGGCATTGTTTAACTTGCATTTTAAACCCAGTGTGCTATAATGTTCATATATTTTTGAAAAATAATAAAAATGAACATAAATATAAACATAAGCATAAGCAGGAAAAGGAGTTAAAGATCATATGAACCGACAGGCGCTGGTATGCAGAAATATACTGGAAAAACCGGATATTACACAGCGGGAAATGGCGAAAAACATGGACATATCCCTGGGTACAGTCAATGGGCTGGTGAAGGAATGTCTGGCAGAGGGATATATTGCAGAGGAAGAAAATGGGAAAGAAAAATATCTCATCCTTCTGGAAAAGGGAAAAGAACTGTTAAAGCCTTATAAAGTAGATGGGGCGCTGATCATTGCAGCCGGTTTCGGTTCCCGTTTTGTGCCTCTTACCTTCGAGACTCCAAAGGGTCTTTTAGAGGTCTTTGGAGAGCGCATGATCGAGCGTCAGATCAAACAGCTCCATGAAGTGGGGATCCACGACATTACCATTGCAGTAGGCTATTTAAAAGAAAAATTTGAATACCTGATCGATAAATACGATGTGAAATTATTATACAATCCGGAATACTCCTGCAAAAACACGCTGGCTACTGTATACAGAGCCAGAAAGTTCTTAAAAGGCCGGAACGTATACATTCTTTCATCAGATAACTGGATGCGGGAAAATATGTACCATTCCTATGAGTGCGGTGCCTGGTACAGCGCAGCCCACGAAGAAGGAGAGACCAAGGAATGGTGCCTTACCTTTAATAAAAAGGGCCGTATCAGCGATGTAAATGTAGGCGGAAAAGATGCGTGGTTTATGTACGGTCCCGTATATCTTTCCAGGGAGTTTTCCGCTAAATTCCTTCCTGTATTAGAGGCTTATTATCAGATCCCCGGAACAGAGCAGTTTTACTGGGAGCAGCCTTATGTGGACATGTTAAAGGGAGAGGCAAAACGCCGTCTGGAAAAAGAGGACAAGGAGCTGTTGAAACAGACAGAAGAAGCCTGCGGCATACCTGCGTCCAAATGGAACGAGATCGAGATGAATATCAACCGCCAGCCGGATAACCAGGTATACGAATTTGAAAATCTGGAAGAGCTGCGCCTCTTTGATACCCATTATCAGAACCACTCCGATAATGCGGCCATGGAGCTGGTAGCAGAGGTATTCCATGTGCCGGAGTTTCAGATCACAGACATCAAATGCTTAAAATCCGGCATGACCAATAAATCCTTCCTGTTCCGCACCGGAGATCATCACTGTATCTGCCGTATTCCGGGATCGGGCACAGAACTTCTTATTAACAGAGAGCAGGAAAAAGAAGTTTATGATGCCGTCCGTCCTCTGGGCATTACAGAACATGTGTTGTATCTGAACCCGAAGACCGGTTATAAGATCTCTGAATACTATGAAAATACCCACAATGCCAGCGCAGACAACTGGGACGATATGAAGACCTGTATGGATATGGTGCGAAAGCTTCATGAAGCAGGTTTAAAAGTAGGCCACAGCTTTAATATCAGGGAGCGGATCAGCTTTTACGAGAAACTTTGCCTGGAACATGGCGGCATTCCTTTTGAAGACTACAGTCAGGTTCGTGAATGGGTAAATCAGTTGTTAGATGCCTTAGATAAAATGGATCTTCCACAATGTTTATGCCATATTGACGCAAATGTGGATAACTTTTTAATTTTCCCGGATCACAGTGCAAAACTTCTTGACTGGGAGTACGCAGGCATGTGCGACCCGTTAATGGACGTATCCATGTGTGCGATTTATTCCTATTATGAGGAAGAGCAGACCGAAAAATTACTGGAACTGTATTTACAGCGCAGACCAGATGACAAAGAGCGGTTCATCACCTATGCAGACGCAGCCTTAGGGGGCTTCCTCTGGTGCCTGTGGGCTGTATACAAGGCAAGTCTGGGAGATGAGTTTGGAGAGTACACCATTATTATGTACCGGTATGCGAAGCGGTACTATAAGAAGCTGATGAAGGAGTTACCACAGTTCTTTTAGAAACGCCCCATGATATGGGAACATACACAAATGCATTTCAAAACAGGTTTCAGAAAATTGTAATAAAAATGTTAATCATGGAAAGTTCATTTGTGCTATACTTAATTAAAAGTGAAAAATAATTGTGCGATCAATGAAAAAGAGACGATACAACAGAACAGGAGGAGAAAATGGGACGTAAAAAATATTTCGCAGCCCTTGCAGCAGCTGGTATGATCGGCGCTATGGCGTTGGGATCTGCGTTTAATTCATACGCCGCAGATGGATGGACCAAGTCAAATGACCATTGGACCTACATCTACCAGGGCAAGACCTATACAGGTTGGCTGGAAACCAGTGATGGCAAATATTATATGGACCTTTCCGATGGACATATGACTACCGGATTTAAACAGATCGATGGAAAATGGTACTTCTTCCGTCCAAACGGTCTGATGGCTCAAAGCCGCTGGATCAATCCGGAATATGGCAAATGGTACTACTTCTTAGGTGACGGTACCATGGTTACCGGCTGGTTAAAGATCGGAAACGATTATTACTTTATGCGTGGTGACGGATCTATGGGAACCGGCTGGCGTCAGATGGACGGTGCCTGGTACTACTTCCAGAGCAGCGGCAAATGTGTAGTTAATTCCTGGGCACAGATCAAGGACAACTGGTATCTGTTTGGAACAGACGGAAAGATGATGACCGGCTGGGCAAAAGTTGACACCGACTACTATTATCTGAATACAGATGGGCGTATGCTTACAGGCTGGCTCACTGACAGCGAAGGCAATAAGTATTATATGAATCAGAGCAATGGCAAGATGAGTGTAGGCTGGAAGCAGATCGATAATGCCTGGTATTATTTCAATACCAATGGTCACATGATGACAGGCTGGATCCAGGTAGATAATAAGATCTACTACATGAATCCGACAAACGGCGGAAAGATGACAACAGGAACCTCCCTGGATATCAACGGAACTACCTACAACTTTGATGGAAGTGGTGTATGCCAGAATGCAAGCGGCGTATCTGCTCAGACACCATCTAGCAGCAGTACTTCTGCTTCCGGTGGTGTAACCGGTGAAAATGGCGGACCTGGTGTATCAAGAAATTCCAGCTCCAACAATGGTCCTTCCGGTGGTAACACTTCAAATAATACATCAAACAGTCCTTCCAATACCACATCCAGTTCTGACACCTTAACGGCAGGACGCACAGACGGACCAGGCTGATAGAAAACTTTTAAATTGCAGACTACATAATGGGGATGTCAGGAAAAAGACATCCCCTTTTTCAGGAGAACAGGCATGAATAACGCAGATAAGATCATAAAACGATGCCGGGCGCTGGCACTGGCAGGTATGATTGGGATCACCAGTCTTGGAAGTTCTCTTCCAGCCTTTGCTGCAGGTCCGGGGGATGACTCATCCCGGGTATCAGAGATTTCCACAGGAGGTCCTGGAGATCCGGGAAATACTAATTCTTCCAATTCTACAACAAACACAGGAAATTCAAATAATTCAAATAGTAACAATAATACTAATAACAGCAATAATACAAACAATACAAACAATTCCAATACATCATCCAACAATACTACCACAAATACCAATGCCTGGAAAAAGGTAAACGGTACGTACCAGATGTCAGATGGAAGCGCGATCCAGAATGTGCTCCATCGTGGTATTGATGTTTCCAGATGGCAGGGAGAGATCAACTGGAGCCAGGTGGCAAAGGATGATATTTCATTTGTTATGCTGGGAACCCGTTCCAAGGGAGCAGTAGATCCCTATTTCCACAAGAATATCCAGAACGCAACTGCCAATGGTGTTAAAGTAGGCGTTTATATTTATTCTCTGGCAACTACCACAGACATGGCAGTCCAGGAGGCAGATTTTGTATTAAACCTGATCACCGACTATCCGATCTCCTATCCGGTAGCATTTGATATGGAAGACTCTACTCAGGGAAATCTGTCAAAATCAGAGCTGGCGGCTATTGCAAACGCTTTCTGCAAGCGGATTTCTGCAGCCGGTTATTACCCGATCATCTATGCAAATGAGAACTGGCTGAACAATAAACTAGATATGAGCCAGATGAATTATCCAGTATGGGTGGCAAGATATTCTGCCCGATATACCTGGCAAAATCCGGTGATGTGGCAGGCTACAAGCAGCGGTTCTGTAAAAGGTATCAATGGCAACGTGGATATTGACTTCCAGTTTAAGGACTTTACCTCTGTGATCCCGGCAAACACCTGGCGCACCATTAACGGAAAGCGTTATTATTACGCAAATTACGAAAAACAGAAAAATGCATGGGCACAGGATGTAAATGACTGGTACTACATGGATAAAGACGGACTTGCATCTACCGGCTGGATCACAGTAGCAGATGCCCGTTATTATCTGGATACTACTACCGGAAAAATGCAGACTGGCTGGCAGTCAGAAAACGGAAAATGGTACTACCTTGGAAGCAGCGGTGCTGTAAAGAAAGGCTGGATCAGTGATAATGGTACCTGGTACTATACTGGCAATGACGGTGCTATGCAGACAGGCTGGATCGAAGTTAGCGGCAAACGCTACTATCTGGAAAATTCTGGGAAAATGGTTACTGGCTGGACGAACCAGAACGGCAAATGGTATTACCTTGGCAGTTCCGGAGATCTGTTAAAAGGCTGGATCAATGATGGTGGCACCTGGTATTATTCCAACAACGAAGGTGTGATGCAGACTGGATGGCTGACAGATGCAGGTGGAAAATATTATCTGAGAGGCTCCGGTGCCATGGCAATTGGCTGGAGACAGTTAGATGGTGCATGGTATTACTTTAACAGTGATGGCAGGATGGCAACAGGAATGATCGAGGTAGGCGGGCTTCGTTATTATATGGATCCTTCCGACGGTCGTATGGTATCTGGCAGAGCAGTAGAAATAAATGGCGTCACCTATCAGGCAGCCGCAGATGGACATTTAAGCCAGCAGGGTCAGGAAACAACAGGGGACCAGAGCAGCCAGAATTCCGGAAATAATGCTTCAGGCAGCAATACAGGAAATAATAACACAGGAAACAACGTTCAGATCACTCCTGCAAACTCTACCACAGGTTCCTCTGACAACAGTACTTCCAACTCCTCTTCTGATGATCAGAAAGTAACAGGCGTAAATGGAGGCCCGGGAGTAAAGAAGGACTCTGCAAATAATGGAAACAATGATAAGGTAGTAACAGGTCAGGCACCAGGCTGATGAAATAACTATTTAAATCCGCTTTTGGCAGAATGGGAAATCTGCTTCAAAGGCGGATTTTTTTGCGTATTCCCGCATAAAATAAACAGATACCATTCATCAGGTGAACCGTGCATAACAGGTATATAAAATATTTCGTCTTTCTTCTGTTTACAGCAGATCTGGTCTTATCCGCTATTTTCCTGAAAAATGATCACAGGGATATAGAAAAAATATTTTCACTTCCTGCACTTTCAAAAGTTGCCGGCCAGCCCGGGTATATAGCCCTCACTTTTGATGATGGTCCGGACCGGAAATGTACCCCGCTTCTTTTAGACGGACTGAAAGAACGGGGAGTCCATGCTACCTTTTTTCTTATGGGAAGCAATATAGAAGGAAAAGAAGATATTGTAAAGCGTATGAGCGAAGAAGGACATCTTATTGGCAATCACAGTTATGAACATATCCAGCTGACAAAAGCGGGACCGGAGGCAGTCTGTGAAGCAGTAGAACATACCCAGGAACAGATCGAAGCCATTACCGGAAAGCGCCCGGAATATATACGTCCGCCCTATGGTGACTGGAACGAAGAACTGGAAGAAGAGATTGGAATGAGCCCGGTCCTCTGGTCTGTAGACTCTTTAGACTGGAAACTAAAAGATAAAGGAAAGATCGTCCGGCGGGTCTTGAAAGATGTAAAAGATGGGGATATTATATTAATGCATGATATATTTCCTTCCTCTGTAGAGGCAGCCCTGGAGCTGGTCGATATACTGCAGAAGGAAGGTTATGTTTTTGTAACGGCTGATGAATTGTTGATCGAATGAGATCAAAAGAAAAATGGAGAAATCAAATGGATCTATTTGACTATATGAGAGAAAATACAATGGAGAAGGAGTCGCCCCTGGCTTCCAGACTTCGTCCGCGCACACTGGATGAGGTAGTGGGGCAGCAGCATATCATTGGAAAAGATAAGCTGCTCTACCGGGCGATCAAGGCGGATAAACTGGGATCTGTGATCTTCTATGGACCTCCGGGAACAGGAAAGACCACCCTTGCCAAGGTGATCGCAAACACCACTCAGGCAGATTTTAAGCAGATCAATGCCACTGTGGCGGGTAAAAAAGACATGGAAGAAGTGGTCACAGAGGCAAAAAACAATATGGGAATGTATGGACGGCGGACCATTCTTTTTGTAGATGAGATCCACCGTTTTAATAAGGGCCAGCAGGATTATCTTCTTCCTTTTGTAGAAGACGGTACACTGACACTGATCGGTGCTACTACGGAAAATCCTTATTTTGAGGTAAACGGGGCGCTTCTTTCCAGATCCCGTATTTTTGAGTTAAAGCCACTGGAGAAAGATGACATTAAACAGCTGATCTACCGGGCGGTAACCGACTCAGAACGTGGAATGGGAACTTACCGGGTAAAGATCGAGGAAGATGCCGCAGATTTTCTGGCAGATACAGCCAATGGGGACGCCAGAGCAGCCTTAAATGCAGTAGAACTGGGAGTTCTCACTACAGAACGCAGCGAAGACGGATTGATACATATTGACCTTGCTGCTGCCCAGGAATGTATCCAGAAACGGGCCGTGCGTTATGACAAAGATGGGGACAACCATTACGATACCATCTCTGCTTTTATTAAAAGTATGCGGGGATCTGACCCGGATGCGGCCGTGTATTATCTGGCACGTATGCTGTATGCAGGAGAAGATATTAAATTTATTGCCCGCCGTATTATGATCTGTGCTTCTGAAGACGTTGGAAATGCAGACCCACAGGCGTTAAATGTAGCAGTAAGCGCAGCTCTTGCAGCAGAGCGAATTGGACTTCCGGAAGCTCAGATCATCCTTTCCCAGGCAGCTTCCTATGTGGCATGTGCCCCTAAAAGCAATGCAGCCTATGTTGCCATACAGAATGCCATGGAAAATGTAAAGACCACCCGTACCATGCCGGTGCCGGTACATCTTCAGGACCGTCATTACAAAGGTGCAGCGAAATTAGGACATGGTGAAGGCTATAAATATGCCCATGATTACCCGAAACATTATGTTAAGCAGCAGTATCTTCCAGATGGAATGGAGGGTACAGTATTCTATGAACCATCAGATAATGGCTATGAAAAGCAGATAAAAGCCCATATGAAATGGTTGAAAGATTAACAATGGCAATGTATAATAAAAAATGATAAAAATAATTTTACGTGGATCCCAAGGCAGAAATTCTCACTCTGCCTGTCGGATCTGTCTATAAAAGGAACTTCCCAAAATCTGGAAAAATCCCGTATTTTACAAAGACAGGCAAACTGAATAATTCAGATAACAGATGCATAATAGATAGGAGAGTAGTATGCGCGAAAAATTAGAGACAAGGTCCCTTGCCGAACTGAAAGAGATGGCAAAAAATGTGGGACTGAAAGGGATCAGCGGCCTTCGTAAGGCAGAGCTTATTGACCTTTTATGTGCCCAGGAAGAGAAAAGTCAGAAAAACACAGCAGAAACAGTAACAGTGAAACCTCACAGCAGCCGTGTAAATGCTGAGAAAACAGTGCGGGAGAAACCAGTCCAGGAAACCCGCAGTCAGGAGACCCGCCCACAGGAGAACCGGGTGCAGGAAAGTCGTGTGCAGGAAAATCGCAGCCAGGAAAACCGTGTGCAGGAGACCCGCCCACAGGAAAACAGATATCAGGAAAAGCGTTCCCAGGACAACCGGAATAATCAGAGAAATAACCGTACATACGAAAGATTTAACCAGACCCGTCCGCAGATCCGTACATATGGGAACAACAATTATAACAATAACAACAATAGTTACAGCACTCCGGCAGCTGCCCCTGTTCAGCAGGCGGTTCCCGTCAGCCAGACTTATTCTACCCAGAACCAGACTTATGTCCAGAATGTGGACAACCAGGAGCGTGTGGCAAGACCGGAATACAGAAATGACGCCATGGGACTTTCCACACAGGATATGGCAGAATTAGACAGCGGCATTGAGGCAAACGGTATCTTAGAGGTTATGCCGGACGGTTTCGGCTTTATCCGCTGTGAAAACTTCCTTCCAGGTGAAAATGATGTCTATGTTGCACCATCCCAGATCCGCCGTTTCAACTTAAAGACCGGTGATATCATTGTGGGAAACAGAAGAGTAAAAGCAGCTACAGAAAAATTCGCTGCACTTCTCTATATTAAAACAGTGAACGGCTATCCATTAAGTGCTACTGAGACAAGACCAAACTTTGAGGATCTGACCCCGATCTTCCCAAATCAGCGTCTCCACATGGAAAATCCAAGAGAGAAAACTTCTGTTGCCATGCGAGTATTAGACCTGCTGGCACCCATCGGTAAAGGACAGCGTGGTATGATCGTTTCCCCGCCAAAAGCTGGTAAGACCACTCTCTTAAAACAGGTGGCAAAAGCTATTACCACCAATCATCCGGACATGCATCTGATGATCCTTTTGATCGATGAGCGTCCTGAGGAAGTAACTGACATCAAAGAAGCCATTGTAGGGCCAAATGTAGAAGTTATCTATTCCACCTTTGATGAGCTTCCGGAGCGCCACAAACGTGTATCTGAAATGGTTATTGAACGTGCAAAACGTCTGGTAGAACATGGAAGAGATGTTATCATCCTTTTAGACAGTATCACCCGTCTGGCAAGAGCTTACAATCTGACCGTTGCCCCAAGCGGCCGTACCCTTTCCGGTGGTCTTGATCCGGCAGCACTGCATATGCCAAAGCGTTTCTTCGGTGCTGCAAGAAATATGCGTGAAAAGGGCAGTCTGACCATTCTTGCAACAGCATTGGTAGATACAGGAAGCCGTATGGATGATGTGGTTTACGAGGAATTTAAGGGTACCGGCAACATGGAACTGGTGCTGGACCGTAAACTGTCTGAAAAACGTATCTTCCCGGCTATTGACATTTTAAAATCCGGTACCAGAAGAGATGATCTGCTCCTTACAAAAGAAGAGGCAGAGGCAGTAGATATTATCCGCAAAGCCACCAATTCCTTAAAGCCGGATGAGGCAGTAGAGAAGATCTTAGATCTCTTTTCAAAGACCAGAAATAACCGTGAATTTGTAGAGATGGTAAAGAAGATTCGCTTCTTCTAAGACTTCCTTTTTCTGACATGATATAGTATAATTAAAAGCATGAATCAGGGGGCTGTCAAAAGACCTTTTGACTCCAAAATTTAATTTAGGAGGGAGTATGTTATAATGAAAGATTACATGAAGATATACCAGGAATGGTTATCAAATCCTTACTTTGATGAGGCTACAAAGGAAGAACTGCGCGCCATTGAGGGCAATGAAAACGAGATCAAAGAGCGTTTCTATATGGACCTTGAGTTCGGAACCGCTGGTTTAAGAGGTATCATCGGCGCAGGTATCAACCGTATGAATATTTACGTTGTAAGACGTGCTACCCAGGGACTTGCAAATTATATTATCAAGCAGGGAGCAGCTAACAAGGGCGTAGCAATTGCATACGACTCCCGTCATATGTCCCCGGAATTTGCTATGGAAGCAGCTATGACTTTAGCAGCAAACGGTATCAAGGCATATAAGTTTGAATCCCTTCGTCCAACACCGGAATTGTCCTTTGCAGTACGTGAGTTGGGCTGCGTAGCAGGTATCAATATCACTGCAAGCCACAACCCGCCGGAATACAATGGTTACAAGGTATACTGGGAAGATGGCGCACAGTTTACACCTCCTCATGATAAAGGTGTTACAGAAGAAGTTCTGGCAATCGAAGATCTGTCTACAGTAAAGACTACAGATGAGGCTTCTGCAACAGCAGCAGGTCTGTATCAGGTAATTGGACAGGAGATTGATGATAAATACATCGCTCAGGTAAAGGCTCAGGTTGTAAACCAGAAGGCCATTGATGAGATGC
>OFSC01001400.1_pt1 | contig 15664 bp, 7 predicted proteins | sample 1543201 | NCBI WGS metagenome assembly OFSC01 (sample SAMN04209228, study PRJEB22552) | human gut metagenome | biome: gut; material: feces | host: Homo sapiens | place: USA: Oklahoma
GGTCAAAGCTGTATCCGTCGTAAAAAAGCTTCAGCCTTGCAAGAAGGTCGTCCAAGGACGTATGGGCTGCTTCAGAAGCCAGCAGCAGGGACGGCTTGAAGTTGGCCAACAGTTCTTCTTCGGTATAGCCGAGCAGGGTGCCGTACACCGGCAACATTGAACAATCCTTGAAATTGTCGAAGCCGGAATGGAGACCGGTGTCGCGGTATTTGGTAATGCCGGTGATGAACAGGAGCCGCAAGCACCTGTCCCTGAGTTTCAACATCCGGAAGAAATCATCCATTTCCTTTCGAATCCGGTTGAACAGAGAGGAATTGTCAGAGCATTCGGTTAATGGAGAGTCGTATTCGTCGATGAGAATGACAAGAGACCGTTCCTGAAGATCGCGAAGCAGGTTGGAGATGTTCCGGGCGGTGGACTGATTGTCGCTGCCGATCAGGCTGTTGTCGGATAGCTGGGAAAGTTCGGATGCGATGTAAGTCCAAAAAAGATCGGAAAATTCCTCATGAGACTCAAAGGAGCAAACTTGAGAGAAATCGAGGCGAACAACCGAGTACGTTCTTTCCTTCCAAAGCCTTTCGATGGCAAGTCCCTTGAAGTCTCTCAGCCCATGTTTGAAGAGTGATTCCAAGGTGGAGATGAGCAGTGACTTGCCGAAGCGCCGCGGTCGAGCAAAGAAGATCTTGTCGGAGCTTTCCGTCACAAGCTTGTAAATCAAAGCTGTTTTGTCAACATAGACGGCTTCACGATTCCTGAGCTTCGAGAAATCGGAATCGCCAAGCGGAAGCTTCTGTCGATCCGTGGTCATCAGTCTCACTCCTTCGACTGCAGAGACTTCTCGCGCTCCACATAGCATCGATGCGCCTCGAAGGGATGCTTGATGCACAGGCCGAGGTTCTTCTTGATGAATCTCCACTTATAGATGGGGCCGAGCGCGTCCTTGGAGAGTTTCGGCCAGTCCGTCTTCAGGATGTCGACGGCGAGCTGCGTATGCGGCGGCCCCCAGGCGAAGCCCTTGCCGAGCCACATCTCTCCCTGATGGTCGGGCCGAGCAAAGATGTTTCGCAAGTCTTCGAACGTATGACAGGGAATGGGCGTACCCGCCAGATGCAGATGGCGCTTGAGAAGCTTGGCGGCAGGGATAGCGCGATTGAGTCCGTAGAGTGCGAACCCGCCGGCAATCCAGTGGACCGGACCGGCAGGAAAGTCGCCGAACTGCGCATAGGCTTCATAACCCAGCGCACCGAGCAGGGCGGTCGCCGCCGCCGTCAGTTCAAAGTTTTCGCGTAACGGGGTTTCGTACTCCGTGACGTTGTTCTTGATCGCCATTTTGAGAGTAAAAAGGAATTTCTTCTTATTCTCTCAACGCCCCTCAACGATTCAGACGGGCATTTTGGCGAAAAACGCCAAAACCGGATCTCGGTCAACAGGGCTCGGTCTGGCAAAATTGTCGGCAACAAGGAAGTCGCGAACCATCCATTCCGCCCCACAACTCCGGCCAGGCCCACGAAATTCGGGTCCCCGCAAGGGGTTCAGAAACGACAAAGCCCGGTGTTTCCAGCACCGGGCAGAGTCTTCTTAAAGGAAATCGGGATGTTCGCTGCATTCATTTCCTTGTTAGGAAGTTTAGCACAGGCTCACTTCGTTTGGAACGGCGATATTGTTCTCAATGTTGCTATGTCTGGCGGGGGCGTCGATTGGCCTTGGATTTGCATCCTTGCCGCCATTCTCGGCGTCGTCTGGGTGATTGCTTCCCGCAAGCGTTAAACGACTTTTGTCGAACGGAAACGGGGTCTCCGAAAGGGGGCCCCGCTTGTGCTTTCGGGCATGCCATCGAAGGACGCTTCCTTTCGGACTCTCTGGCAAAATATCGGTAGCTTTACGCGCGGTTCCTTACGTCATCTGTCAAGCGATCCATGGCATTCACGCGACGATCAGCATGAGTCCGACGAATCTGAAGGAATTTTTCAGCCTCAATGTCAGCAAAGCTCAATTGGCCATTGAACAGCTCTTCCATAGAACACCCAGATTGCGAACGTTATTATAGTAGTATTTTACTATTATGTTGGTAAAAAAACAGCACCTTCTGGCGTCGTTAAGAAAAACCGAACGGAACATTTTTGTTCCATTCAGCTTGGCAACAGGGTTTTTTGAAGAGCTTTCCTAAAGAGAGCGTGCCGACGTATTCTGCACTTGGATACCCAGCCTTTTTAAGGGCCGCTTTAGCTGCGATTTTTGATCTTTGAGCTGGCGTTAGGGCCGCGCTCCTCGCTTTTGCAGCTGCTTGTTTTTTAAGATTTTTTGCTTGCATGTGACCTCCTGTAAGCAATGTGCTTGCAGAAGGCTTATAGCAAGCAGGAACGAAACAGAGGCGAGTGTCAAAAAAAGGTTCATCTCGGAAGTCCGTGGAACGCGGTCTTAGGAAGTTTAGCTATGTCAGGCGGGGGCGTCGATTGGCCTTGGATTTGCATCCTTGTCGCCATTCTCGGCGTCGTCTGGGTGATTGCTTCCCGCAAGCGTTAAACGACTTTTGTCGAACGGAAACGGGGTCTCCGAAAGGGGGCCCCGCTTGTGCTTTCGGGCATGCCATCGAAGGACGCTTCCTTTCGGACTCTCTGGCAAAATATCGGTAGCTTTACGCGCGGTTCCTTACGTCATCTGTCAAGCGATCCATGGCATTCACGCGACGATCAGCATGAGTCCGACGAATCTGAAGGAATTTTTCAGCCTCAATGTCAGCAAAGCTCAATTGGCCATTGAACAGCTCTTCCATAGAACACCTAGATTGTGAACGGCATCGTGTTAGTATTTTACTATTGCATTGGCAAAAAAACAGCACATTCTGGCGTCGTTAAGAAAAGCCGAACAGAACATTTTTGTTCCATCCGGCTTGGCACGGGGGTTTTTGAAGAGCTTCCTTAGATCTAATTTGAGAACAAAGTCAAAAAATGAATCGCATCTATAAAACAGTATGGAACGCCGTGCGCGGCCAGCTCGTGGTCGTGAACGAAGCGACCACCTCTCATTCTCAGGCAGACGCTTCTACGAAGACGGGCAGCGTCGTCAGCCAGTCTGCCCCGGTTCAGACCTTCGCCAAGACGGCGCTTGCCGCCGTGGTTGCCGGCATGCTCGTGAACCCGGCTTTCGCCGCCGACAAGACCCTTCAGTGGGAAGTCGACCAGTCCGCCGGCATTTCCGCTGCGGACAACGTCACGATTACGGAAACGGGCGGCATCACCCTTAACAAGACCTATACGGACGACGGCTTCAGCCAGACGAATGAAAACACCAAGTTCACGGCCCGCAAGACGCTCACCAACTCGGGCTACGTCCGTGGTGACGCCAAGCTCGAAGCTGCAAAGATCGTGAACAACGCCCAGGGCGAAATCGAGATGGGGACGGTCGAAATCCTCAGCCCGACGGCAACTGAAGTCATCACGAACGCCGGTACGTTCTCTGCCGACACCCTCACGACGGGTGTGGGCAATGTGACAAACACGGGCAAGATGACCGTGAAGAATGCCTATGACCTTCAGGGCAAGCTCACCAACAAGGGCACCCAGCTCAAGATCGGCACGGCCAATGTGACAGGTGAACTCGCGAACAGTGCGAAGACCGGCGCAACGGTTGACGTCCTGAATGTGCAGGGAACCGGTCGCGTCACGGGTACCGGTACCCTGACCGCCACCGGCGCAGTGGATATTGCGACGGGTGCCAGCCTCGCACAGGGTGAATTTGACGCCGCCGCGAAGGTGACCAACAAGGGCACGGTGAATGTCACCACGATGAAGCAGACGGCAGCAACGGGCGAATTCGTCAACAAGAAGTCCGCCACCTTCACCGACTTTGACGGTGTGGGCACGATCACCAACGAAGCCACCGGCACGATGACCGTGAATGGCACGTTCAATGTCAAGAAGACCGCCGCGAACGCCGGCACGCTCAATGCAACGGGTACGCTCAATGCTTCCGGCACGTTGACCAACACGGGTACGATGTCGGTCGGCACCCTTGAAGCCACGGGCACCGTCACGAACAGCAAGACGGCCACCATTACCACCGCGCTCAATGAAAACGGCTCCGTGGTCAATGAAGCCGCCGGCACGATTACCGCTGCGAACGGCGCCATCAATGTCAAGAAGTCCCTGCAAAACAAGGGCTCCATTGAAGCCAAGGACGTGACCATCACTTCGGGTGTGTTGGCCAACTCGGGCTCCAAGCTCAAGGCAACGAATCTGAATGTCAACGGCGGCAAGCTCACCAACACCGCCACGACCGGCGCTGAAGCCGGTGTTCTAAACGTGACTCAGGGCAGCATCGATGGTGCCGGCTCCATGAAGGTGACGGGCAAGACGACGGTGGCACAGGGTGCGTCTGTTGCGCAGGCCAATCTTGATGTCCAGGAGCTCGATGTCGACGGCACGATGAACGTCACGACGAAGCTTACCGGCAACGGCACGGCTGCCTTCAAGACTCATGCATCGGGTACGGTTGCGTCTGCCGACATGAAGGCTGACATGACTCATCAGGGCTCGATGACCTTCAATGCCCTCAATTCCGCCTCCAAGATTGCCAACAACGCGGGCACGCTCACCGTCAAGACGCTGACGGGTACTGCCGCTGTGACGAACGCCCAGGGTGCGACGCTCGACATGACGGGCGGCAATGCTGCGGCTGCAACCCTTGTGGGCAACGGCACCACGAAGCTCAATACGGCCAACATCACCACCAAGATCACCAATGCCGGCCAGATGACGTCGACGGGCAAGGTGCAGACGGCTGCGTTTGACCAGACGGCACAGAAGTCCGCTCTGCACAGCCTCGATGTGACGGGCCTCGTGAATGTGACGGGCGGCGAACTCGCTGCGACTGAAACCCTCACGGCTCAGACCATGCAGAATGCTGCGACGGTCATCACCAAGGATCTGACGGTCAAGGGTTCTCTCAACAACAGCAAGACGCTTACCTCCACCGGTACGGCTGACGTGACGAACTTTACGCAGACGGCTGCCGGTACGGCCACGCTTCAGGCCGCGACCCTCAAGGGCACGGGCAAGATCGACGGCACGATGACCGCCAAGGGTGCTCTTACCTTCAATGCGGATGCCACCTACACGGGTGCGGGTGCCATTACGGCCCAGCAGGCTTTGAACGTCAACGGCAATGTGACGATGACGAACAAGGTGACGGCCAAGGGGGCTACGACCGTTGCGACGGGCAAGACGCTCACCGCCAAGGGGCTTGATCTGCAGCAGGCCAACGTTGTCGGTACGCTTTCGAACCAGGGCGCAGCCGGTACGATTGCGGACCTCAACATGACGCGTGGTGCGAAGCTTCTCAACAACGACGTGCTTACCATCGCCACGATGTCGAATGCCGACGGCGTGACGTATACCCAGACGGGCAACGCGGCCAGCATCAAGTCGACGGACGGCACTTGGTTCTCCAACTCGACCATCAATCTTGAGGGCGGCGTGATGAACCGTTCTGCCGAAGGTCTCGGCATGGGCAACACGTACAACGTCAAGGCTTCGGGCGCTTCTCAGATTCCGGGCGGCGATCTCAACAATGACGATTGGAAGAACGGGATGTCGATCCTCACCGTGGGTTCGCTCACGCGTGACAACCTCGTGAACCTTGAAGCGGGCGGTCTTCTCGAAGTGGGCAAGATCAATCTTGACCAGGGCTCCAAGGACGGCAAGACGCTCACCCTCAACGGCGGCGCCATTGAGACGACGCTTGACCAGATGTTCGAAGGTCTGAAGGTCGAAGCCCTCAACTATGAAACGGTTGACGGCAACGGCAAGATCGAGGTTTCCGGTGCATCCGTTCTCGGTGTGTCGAAGGTCGGCGAACTTCAGCAGGAGATCAAGGATCACACGACCCTGACGGGCGGCGACATCATCTTCAAGGACTCTATCAACGTTGACCAAGTGACCAAGATCAGTCAGGCGCTCAACGATGTGTCGAGCGGCAACGTCACCGTTCACTTCACTGGCAAGACCGACAAGGTCTTCACGGTTGATGTTGCCAACTCCTTGATCACGGCCAATGATCCGACGAAGATCGTCTTTGACTCTTCTACGCTTTATGCACGTGATCCTGCCACGGGTGCTACGGGCAAGACGCTCTACGTGGGCGGTCAGGACTCCGACGGCGTGCGCATTGACGGCACGATTGGTTTCTCGAACATCGTTGAAACGGAAAAGGTCGTCATTCAGGACGGCAAGGGTCTGGCACTCGTCGGCAAGGCCGATCAGTCGCACAGCTCGCTCGTGGGCGACAACGGCTCCGTTGACGTGAAGGGTGCGGGTTCCGAACTCGTGCTCGGCACGACCTATCGCGAAAGCCTCACCGGCAAGCTGAACGCCGTCACCCTGACGGAAGGCGGCAAGCTCCTCGCCAAGGGCGGCGACTATCAGGTTGCGACCATTACGGCTACGGGGGCCGCTGTTGAAACCGTCGGCGGCAGCAAGCTCTCGACTGACGCGCTTACCGTGACGGGCGCAGGCTCCAGGCTCACCAACCAAGGCGCCATCGTTGCCAAGTCCTTCACGGACGATGCCGAAGCTGCTTCGACCAACAAGGGCACGCTGCAGGTGACGAAGGCTACGACCGTGGCCGGCAACATGACCAACCAGACGGGCGGCTCTCTCACGATTGACGGTCGTCTCACGGTGACGGGCAAGCTCATCAATGAAGCCGCTCAGGTGACGCGCGCAGGTTCCACCGGCATTCAGGTGGCCGGCATCGACGTCGTCACCACGGGTACGGTGAAGAATGCGGGCGTTCTCGTCTCCACGGGCACCAACAACTTTACGAGCCAGTTCGAGAACGTCGGCCTCAACAGCCAGACGCATGTCTTCCACAATGAAGCGGGTGCTACGGTTGACCTTTCCAAGGGCGCAACCGTCATTGGCGGCGCGACGACGGCCAATGCTTCGCACGTCCGTGCCAAGGCTCCGGAAACCAGCGTGCTTAATGAGGGCACGATGAAGCTCGCCGATGTGACGGTGAACGACTTCGGTACGCTCCACAACGGCGACACGGGTCAGATCACTGCCGGCACGATTACCGTTGACACGTTCGGTGCCGTCAACAACGCCGGCGAACTGCAGGCCACGTCTGTGAATGGCGACGGCGTCTATCGCAACTCCAAGACGACGATTGCCAACACCGTTGCCTTGAACAAGCTCACGAACGAAGGCGACGCTTCTCAGGGCGAAGGCTTCAAGGTCATTGACAGCCTGAGCCTTGTCAGCGGCCTCGACAACAAGACCGACGCCCTCATTGACGCCCGCACGGCTGACGTGATGTTGGGCGACGGTTCCCAGAGCCGCAACGCCGGCATCTTCCTTGCCCGCACGCTTTCCCTTGGTGAGGGTGCATCTCTTGTCAACGAGGGCGAACAGGTGATTGAAGACCTGACGCTTGGTGAAGGTGACGAAGGTGTGACCAACAAGAAGGGTTCGAGTGCCGTTCACAATAAGCTCACGATGACGGGCAGCAAGTACGTCACCGAAGCCGGTGCTACCGTTGAAATTCAGGACGTGCTCGATGTTCAGGGCGGCGTCTTTGAAAATCGCGGCAAGGCTTCCGTTCTCAAGTCCGTCAAGATTTCGGGCGAAGGCGAAGTCCATCAGTTGGGCGAAGCCGGCTCCTTCACGGTGGCCGAATCGCTCGACATGACGGGCGGCAAGTTCATCATGACGTCGGGTTCGCTCGCCGTCACGAAGGGCGTTGACTTCAAGGGTGGCGTGATCGACTTCCTCGGCCAGCAGGTCAATGACGACCAGCAGGCTGAAAAGAAGCAGGTTGCGGCTTCCCTCATGCTTAAGGGCGACATTGAAGGTACGCTCAACATCGACACCGCCAAGGTGACGGTGGGCAAGTGGACGGATGCAGCTGCGGCTTCCGCCAGGACGTCCGAAGCGCTTCCGTCTGCCAACTCCATCCTCATTGCCGACACGGCTCCGCTCAAGATCGGCACCAACGGCAAGCTCGCCGTCGGCTCCGGTGCGCGTGCCAAGGCTGAGACGATGACTGCCGGTTCCGCTTGGTTCGGCGGCGACTCGCTCTTCGTGCTCGACACCTCCAAGATGACGACCATCGAAGAGGGCGGCTCCGCAGCGCTCGTGGGCAACACCAAGGGCGACCTGACGGTTGACGCGGGTGCCAAGCTCCATGTCGGTGCGCTCGGCTGGGGTGACTACTACGTGACCAAGGACTTCGCCAAGGAAACGGTCGAAGGCTGGCAGTCCGTTAGCCCGGCTGATCCCGCCGTCAAGTTCGAAGTCAAGCAGGACAAGGACGGCAACGTGATCCTCACGGTGGGTTCCGGCGACATTCATGACAAGCTTCCTGAAGTCGGCACCGGCGGCATCGTGAACGACATCATCACGAATCCCGACCTGCGTGATCCGAACCGCAAGGACGTGATCGGCTTCATCTCCAAGGCGGTTGAAGACGGCATTATCGCCGCTGAAAATCAGGCCGAGGTGATCAACTCCGTCACGCAGATCGGCGCTGCCGGCGGTCTCATGAACCAGAACTTCACCCTTGTGGGCAATGTCATGGATCAGGTGGATCGTCACATGTCCTATGAAGACGTTCACTTCAAGAAAGGCGAAGCTCAGGCTTGGGACGGCGTGCGTCTCTGGGCGAATGCGCTCGGCCAGAAGGTCGAAGTCTCGGGTGCCGACTACACGGGCGGTTCCGCCGCTTTTGACGGTGAGAACATCGGCTTCATCATGGGGGCCGACCTGATGGCTCAGAACGGCGTGCGCTACGGTGCGGCCTTCGGCTACCAGAAGGGCGACATGGACAGCGTTGATTCGCTCGTCTCGACCTCGAACGAAGCCGATGCGTTCTCCATCACGGGCTATGCCGCTCAGCAGTTCGGTCAGTTCAACCTGATCGGGTCTCTGGGCTACACCCGAGTGGACGCCGACCTTGAACAGACGCTCCCGTCCGCCATGGACATGGGCAAGCACACGATGAACGCCAAGAGCGACATCATCACTGCCGGTCTCAAGGGCGAAATGCACTTCAAGCTCTCCGATAACGTGGCTGCCGTGCCGTATGTGGGCCTGCGTGCCGTCACCGTTCTCTCGTCCGACGATACGTCGACGATGGGCGGCAAGGACGCCTTCCACTACGACAACGACACGCTCGTGCAGTTCCAGATGCCCGTCGGCATTGCCTTTGAAGGCATGAACACGACGGCCTCCGGTTGGACTTCCCGTGGTGTGTTCGACATTTCCGTGACGCCGGTCTTCGGTGACAAGGAAGCCGACACCACGGTGACGGTCAACGGCATCAAGTCTGCCGACAAGGTCTCCTCCGACTTTGCCGACAGCGTGACCGGTGCCGTTCGCATGGGCGTTTCCGCTGAAAAGGACAACTTCTCCTTCGGCGGTGAGCTCGGCGTCTCCGTGGGCGACATGCGTGATTCCGCCGTGACCTTTGGTCTTGGCGCTCGCTATCGCTTCTAACGGCTGATCCCTTTCCATGCTTGGGAAATACCTCCTTTCTCTGCCCTCGGCAGAGGAGGGAGGTTTTCGCCTCGGCTGGGAAGGGTTCATGGAGACAAAGATGTCGATGACGTACACCAAGGCGCAGTTCGCCGAAAAGCACAAGGAGGCCATCAGTCTCTTTCAGGCCGGGCTTGGCTACAGGGCCGTTGCCACTGCTTTGCTCCTCAATCCGTACACGGTGAGGGACTGGGCACGCAACTGGCGCTTTCAAATTCGGGCCAATGCTCTTGGGACGCCTGAAGATAGGCAGAAGGCCTTTGCAATGCGTGCCAAGGGTGCATCCCTGATGGAGATCGCTGCCGAGATCAAGTGTTCGAAAAGAACCATTCTCTCCTGGCTTTCCGAAGCCAGAAAGGATGGTGCTATGGAAGACGCGCGATGATCGGTCGTTCCATGATGTTCGGCTTCATGGCCGTACTCTTCGGACAGCTTGGCGTGACGGCTCAAGCGACCGAGGTCAATGTCATTTACGACAAGGCTTATCAGTCGCAGACGGACGTCAAGGCATTCTTCAGAGCGCGGGCCATGGGCACGATCATCCAGCCCACGATCTTTGCGAAGGACAAGCCTGCCGTCGAGCGGATTGCCGATCGGTTTTCCGCCACGCTCACGCGTCACGAAGACCTGCTATCCGTTCATAAGCCTGGTCCCATGACGAACCTCAACGCCCATGCAGGCGAATGGGTTGTCATGCCCTGCGAAGCCGCTCACGTGCTTCAGAAGGCCAAAGATGCCGCTCAACTCACGAACGGTGCATTCGACCCAACGATCGGCACGGTGACGGCGCAGTGGTCGGTCGGCTTTGGCGGAACCTCCGTTCCGTCGTCGTCAACCCTCGCAGATGCCAAAGCAAAGGTGGACTGGCGAAAGGTTGAGGTCGACTTCTCGAACGAATCGCAATCGGTCTGTCGAGCCCGCATTGGGCAGGGACAGAGTGTGGATTTGGGTGGAATCGGCAAAGGCTGGTCGAATCAGATCCTCGCCAAACAGGTCGAAGACGATGGTGCGCATCGAGCCATGGTGGTCTTGGGCGGGAATACCGTGTTTGTCGGCAAGCCCACCTATGGTGACAAGTGGCTCTCGGCCATACCGTCGGCTGAAGATCGGTACGACTACGTTGGTTACTTCAAGCTCAAGGCTGGCGACATTGTCACGACGAGCAGCGACAAGGAACGTCATATCGACATCAAGGGCAAGCGCTACGGCCACATCATGAGCGGTCGTACTGGCAAGCCCGCAGAAAACACATTTGCATATGTGACGGTGATTGATCACGACGGAGCGCGTGGGGACGCGCTTTCTACAGCACTTTGGGTGTTGGGTGACAAAGCCTTCGACTTTCTCAAGGCTCATCCGGACATTCAAGCGCTCCTAGTCATGAAGAACGAGAACGTGGCCTATGTCACGCCGAGTCTCGCAGTCCGAACGTATGTCAAAAGCGAACGACTCAAACTCAAGGGAATTGAGTGAGAGTGCGCTCGCGATTCAAGGAAAAGCGGTTATTGATTTTGGGGAAAATCATGCGAAAAATGAAATTGAATCAGAATGCACTCCGAAGGACGGCTTCTGGAACTCCGGTGGACAATCGGATCTTCAAGCCCACAGCTTTGGCCAAAGCGATTGCGGGCGTTTTTGTATGTGGAGTCTTGACGACTGGAGATGCGAATGCTGTACCTGGAACTTGGCCAGTTGTCATTGAAGTTGGCGGCTATCAATTGAGCGCGACTTACGACTCAATGGGGGGGACTATTGGTTATGTCGGATATGATGGAGCTTTCCAGTCAGCAAAATTAGTGGCGACGGAAGCGCCGACAACGTGGTCTTTCCGAACAAGTGATGCTTTTGCAAATCTTTCTGAGGGTGGTAATGACATAGATTTGTCTAGGGCGACCTGGGATGCATTGGCCAAAGGTGGAACCAGTTCATTTATTAACGACACTGACAAGACTATTATATTTAGCCCGAAGGATGCGATATCGCCATACGGTGCTCCCGTATTTAAAACAGTTGCTACAAATAATGGAACTGCAAGAATAGAGAATTCTGGGAATGGATTAATTGAAATTCAGGGTTCGATGTTTATAGAAGGAATTACAGCTGGAGCTACGGAAAGAGGTACATTTGAACTCGTTAATTCTGGAGAAGGAGTTATAAAGTTAACGGGGGGCCAGGATTGGGTGCCTGGAGGTGAAATGACATCGGTGGGACGCTCTGCTGTCTCTGTGTTTGCAGATGGAGCAATGTCCAGTGCGAAACTTGTTAATTCAGGCGGCGGATTAATAGATACGGTTACTGGATTAGGAGGGGTAAGCCCTATTGGTGCATTTGCGAAAAATGGCGCCACTGTAACAGTTGAAAATTTAAATGGGTCTAAGGCAAATCTTGTATTTAACGGATTGGCGTTTGCTGGCTCATGTTTACATATGAATAATGATTCGAATAGTACGTTAGTCTTGTCAGAAAGCAGGAGCAATTTTAAAATAGATTCCGCATCTCTAGAAGATTCAGATTTGTATATTGTAAACGAAGGAAAATTTTCCATAGACTCATTATGGTTCAAAAATTCAGATGTAGACATTGATAATAACGGGCTTATGGAATTTAATGCAGAAGAGAACTTGTTTCTTGAAGGAGCAGGGAGCTTTGTTCTAAAGAATAGGAGCGGCGGAGTGTTCATTTTAAATAATGAGATGTCTTGTTATCCACTAATTCTATTTAATGGGCAGGTTACTATTGAAAATGATGGAGAGGTGCATTTTTTAGGAGGGCAATGCTCAGGCATGGATGCTCATTTTGGTGCGGGCGAAATTCGTATTAAAAATAATGGATCTTTATATTTTGATGGCGGTTACTATTTAGTTACACAGCAGGATGCGCTTTTGGATATATCAATAGATAATAGAGGGTATATCAATTTTGGTGTCAAAGAAATTGAATGCGCTGATGGTGAGCTCACTAAAATTGTTATAAATAATTATGGTGTTGTAGATTTTACGAGCGGCGAGGGAAATTTTAGTGGCTACCACGCTGATCTTTTATTTAATAAGATTGGTTCTGAGCTAATAGGAGATGCAGCAGTTTTTTTCTCAGGAAATTATTCGAAGCCAGAACTTGGAACTGAAAGCGCGCAAAAATCAATTTATGTGATAGGAGGGGATGGATCTAAGCAACAGATAAATAGCCAAAGCTTTGTAGAGAATGCACTACACCAAACTGGAAACCTTGTTTTAGACAATGCAAGTCTTCAATATGTAGTTTTCGACGCGGGCAGTACGATTCTGATTTCTGATGTGGCTGCTGATACGGAATTGGCGAAGTCAATTGAAGAGCAATTGAGGCCGATTATCGGTAATGATGTGAATATTCGGTTCACAGGAACGGTTGATGGTCAACCAGCCTCTTCTTCCAAGTTCAACATGGACGTCGTGAATGCCCTCATCTCCGAGAACAAGCTTGCGGCAGGGAGTGTTGTGACGTCCGAAGCCTTGACGCATGAAGGCAAGACCTTCACGCTCGGAAATACGGGTGACATGACCCAGGACACGGGTTTCATGGGCATTCTCGGTTCATCCGGCATTACGGTAAAGGACGGCAAGACGCTGACGCTGATGGGCGCTCAGGCCTCCATGGCAATGGCCGTGGGGGCGGATGACCGCGCGGCGTCCTATGTGATGACGGACGCCCCGACGACGCTCCAGAACGGTACGCTCAATCTCGGTCACAAAGCGCTCTCGGCCACGGAAGGCACGCTTGCCGACGTGACGTTTGACCGCATGTCCACGGTGAATGTTGAAAACGGCATTTACACCCTGGCTTCCTTGAAGGGCGAAGGCACGCTCAACCTGAATGCAGGAACCCGTACAGATGTCACGGGCGAGTTGTCCGCCACTCAGGTGACGAATGCGGGCACTCTGACGGTTGCCGGCAGAACGGTGCTCGGTGCGGCGACCGAAGGAGCTTCGACCTATGCGAAACCGAAGGCGCAGACGTTCGTGAACGAGAACGGCGCTACAGCGAACCTGACAGGCGGCCTTGTCGTGAACGACTTTGCCAAGGTGAGCAACAAGACGGGTTCGACGATGAATGCGGGCGCCGTAGTGGTGGACACGTTCGGACAGATCAACAACTACGCAGGCGCGACGCTCACGTATGCCAGTGTCGATGCCGACGGCATTGTGCGCAATCAGGGTACGCTCAACGTTACGGGCACTTACGTGGTTGGCGACGAAGGCGAGACGACGCTCGACGGTGAATCGACCATCGGCACGCTTGCCGTTGGCCGCACGTCGAAGCGGATGCTTTTGGCACGCAACGGCGATGAGGCGGAAGTCTTCAATCGCGGGAAGACCTATGTCGATGAACTCGATCTCGTCTCGGGCACGATCTCGGTCGAGAAGGATTCCGTCCTGGCAGGGAAGAGCCTGAAGAACGGCGCTGTTGGTTCCGACATTACGGTGGCTGCTGGCGGTACGTTTGCGTTCTCCCATGACAAGTCGAGCCTCGACAATGCGCTCAAGAATTTCACGGGCGACAAGGACGGCAAGGCTATCCTGACGCTCTCAACCGATCTTCACTTCGGTCAAGGCGGCTCCTTGACCGTTGGTACGGTGGAGGAAGCCAAGGGTACCGTGAACCTCGGTTCCGACGCTCTTTTGCTTCTCGGCACGACGCAACTCCATGGCGAAGCTCTGCTCAACGGTGAAAGCTCTCAGCATCTGCACGTGGAAGACGGTGCCGTGATCGCCATGACGGACGATCTGCTCTGGGGCAATCATTACCTCATGAAGGGCTTTGACGATGCGTCGACGGCTGAAATCCTCAAGGTCGGGATTCTCGACAAGGATGGCAAGGCCCTCGGCACGAAGAAGAATGACAAGGGCATCTTCGTCACGGTGGGTTCGGACAACATTCTGGAGAAGGACAAGTCCTATCGCATGGTGAACCAGATGAACTGGCTTCTGGACGGTCGCCAGGATCTCACTTCCGTGCATGGCGATGTGGCTTTCCTCACCAACGCATTGGTTGACAAGAACGGGGCCTTAGCGACGAATCGCATGGAAGCTCTTGCTGCAGATTCGAGTGCCTTGGCCGAAACGCAGCGCATGGGTGCTCAAGTACAGACGACGATGCTCGATCATGCGTCCTCAGCACGAAAGGGTTATGGAACCTTCTGGGTTGACGGGATCTACTCGAAGACCGATAGCGGTGACTTCACGCGCTCGACGGGCGCCTACGGCTACGAAGCCGACACGACGGGTTTTGCGTTCGGTGCCGATCTGCCCATGGGCGACGACACTTGGCGTCTGGGCGCGGCTTTCTCGGCGCAGCGTGGAGACCTTGACGGCAGCTACGGTCTTTCGTCCGACATCGAGGGCTACGGCTTCTCGGTCTATGGCGGCAAGACCTTCTTCACTGGTCTCAATCTCTCGGGAGCGCTCACGTACATGACGGCCAATCATGAAGTCGATGCGTACAACCTGGGAAAGGTGAAGGCCGACATCGACGCCGACATGTGGGTGCTCGGTGCCCGCATGAGCATGCCGTTCGGAAAGAACCGCGTTTGGATGACGCCGTACCTTGGTGTGGATGTCATGAAGCTCACGCAGGACGGCTTCACGTCCTCGTGGTCAGGAATGGACGCCTTCCGCTACTCGGATGTTGATGCCACGATCGTGCGCACGCCCGTTGGCGTAAGGGCCGGTACCTTCATGCCGCTTGAACTCTTCGGACGTTCGGGCACGGTCAACTGGGATGCGGACATCTCCTTCATCCCGCAGTTCGGTGACAAGGATGCGGACTTCAAGGTTTCCGGCATCTCCAATGGCTATTCCGACAGCATGAGCGCCGAGTTCGTGAACGACTGGCTCAGTCAGGCCAAGTTCGGCATGAGCTATCAGGGTGCAGCAGGTGCCTTTGGTCTCTACTACGCCGTAGAGAAGGGTGACGTCCGTGACTGGTCGAGCAGCGTGAACGCCAAGGCCAGTTTGTTCTTCTAATCTCAAGCTTGCTGTAAAGCAACAGAGGGCTCCGTTCGAAAGAATGGGGCCCTTTGCGCTGAAGATTTGGAAACGGCTGGGATCTGTTGCATTTTCGTCCAAAACAAGGGAAAACCCTGCCCCCCCCCCCCC
>OFSC01001405.1_pt1 | contig 15636 bp, 10 predicted proteins | sample 1543201 | NCBI WGS metagenome assembly OFSC01 (sample SAMN04209228, study PRJEB22552) | human gut metagenome | biome: gut; material: feces | host: Homo sapiens | place: USA: Oklahoma
TTCGAACCGCCGACCCTCTGCTTGTAAGGCAGATGCTCTAAACCAGCTGAGCTAAACGCCCTTAAAAAAGTCCCTGCAACCACTAAAGTGAATCACAGGGAACACCCCCGTGGGCGCTGACGGATTCGAACCGCCGACCCTCTGCTTGTAAGGCAGATGCTCTAAACCAGCTGAGCTAAGCGCCCTTACTTTTCGTAAGCGGTTGCAAAGGTACGACTATTTTTTGGTTCCACCAAATTTTTCAGCAACTTTTTTCGTTTTTTCTTCAAAAAAGTGCATTTTCTGGTGTTTTTCCTCAATTTTCAGGGTAAAAACGGTCAGTTTTTGCATTTCAATTGCCAAAAACAGCCAACCAAGAGAAAGTACTTACGATGGGACTGCCAAACCTCTTTCAACCCCAAAAGGTACTTATTGAGAAAGAAAAGTTCTTTTTTAAGAAATTCAAAGAAACAAAAAAGGCATTCTTCACGAGGAAGAATGCCCTATTCTATTTTTATACCTTATATTATATATACTGTATAATTACTCACCAACCTGAACAGTTGCACGACGGTTGTAAGAAGCAGGAGTCAAATCCTTAACACCACCGTTAGCCTTAACTACGATGTTCTCCTTAGCAACACCCAACTTAACGAGCTCATCAGCTACCTTCTCAGCACGAGCCTTAGAAATCTTCTGGTTAACAGCTGCAGAACCAGTAGCGCTGTCAGCATAACCGTTAACTACCAACTTAGCGTTGTTGTCCTTAGCATACTGAGCGAGAGCCTGTACGTTTACGAGATCCTTCTTAGAAGCAACCTTAGACTTGCCGATGTTGAAGAATACAGAAACTGGAGTAGCAACATACTCCTTAACTGCCTTATCCTCTACAGACTTCTGGTTGTTCAAGAGATTCTTCAAACGGTCGTTCTCTGCATTAGCATCGTTCAACTTAGCATTGATAGCGTCGAGTTCTGACTGATGAAGAGCGTTGATAGCGTCAACATCTGGAACCTTGTTCCAAGTAGCCTTACCCAAGTTGTATGTAACACCGACCTCAACATTCAAAGAACGGTCGTGTCTTGCAATCACCTTGTCGATAGAGCGAGATGTGCTAGGCTTAGCACCTGCCAATACACCTGTGTAACCATCATAGTCGCTAGCACCTAATGCATAGTTTACATCGAGGTTGACAGCCCACTTCTTATTGATCTTGAACTCGTTCAAGATACCAACACCAACTACAGGAGCATAGCAGTTAGCGCTCATGTTACGGTTAATACCAAAACCTGCGTAAGGGATGCAATCCCAAACACGAGCCTCGTTGTAACCACACAACATATTGCTAACATTGAACAAAACCTGCTCATTCAAAGTCCAATACTTATTTGCATTTGTTGACTTATCCTCAGAAACTACTGTACGGCCCCAAACACCATTTAACTTGGTACGGAGACCGAGACCTGGTGTGAACCACTTACCTACAGCAACAGAGAAACCGAGATTGTTTCTGAAACCCTTGAGTGGGCTCTTAGAGAAACCATTGCCCTCTTCCTGGTTGCCCCAGAATGCAGAACCAGCAACGTTTGCCTGAACAAACCAATTGCTCCAGAAAGAATTTGTTGCAACGCTATACTTCTCAGTAGTTGCTGCATCCTGAGCCATACTGCCCATTGTTACGCTAGCCAATGCTAGCACTGCTAATAACTTTTTCATAACTTTATAATTTAAAAATCAATTTATATATATATATACCTTCTGAATGACGGAGCAAAGATAATACTATTTTTTGAAATAACCTTCATTTTCTAAAAAAAATAGCATTTTTCGTTAACTTTTTTAAGAAAAACGGGATTTTTCCCTGCTTTTAACCTAAAAGATGCTCAATTTCCTGCTGACGGAGGATACAAAGTACCGACTTTCCGTCGGGCGTATAATTGACATTCTGGCAGGCAAAAAGATCATTCACCAGCCCCTCCATCTCTTCATTACTCAATATCTGCCCCTGAGGTATTGCAGCCTGGCGAGCCAGACTCAAAGCCAAAGTCTGATTGATTTCATCAATGGCTGATACGCCCTTTTCTACTGCAGAAGAAACCATGTCCTGTACCAGTTTAAGAGGATTCAATCCTTCAAGTCCGCCAGGAACTGAATTAACGGCATAGCTTCCGCCTCCAAGATCTTCCAGTTCAAAGCCCATCGATTCCATTTCAGGCAGGATCTTTTCAAAGATTACCTTCTCAGACATCGGGAACTGCACAACCTCAGGAAAGAGGACTTTCTGTGAATGAAAGGTGCGGTCAGCCAACTGGCGCAAATACTGTTCGAACAAAACACGCACATGGGCACGATGCTGGTCGATAATCATCAATCCCGATTTTACCGCAGTCATGATATACTTACCTTTATACTGATAATGGGCTGGCGATTTCTCTGCAATGATACTGTCTGGCGTATTATCCTGACTAGAATCATCGGAAAACACCATGGTCTGCTCCATCCCCTGCACATCATCCTGATCTTTGAGTCCTTCATAAAGCTGTTCCCATTTTTCATCCACCTGAGGCTTTGACTTAGGAACAGAGAAGCCTGCTCCCATAGGAACTGCTCCTGTGGAAGAGGAAGACTTGAACGGATTATAACCAGGATTCAAACTGATCTTCGGTGCCGCAGCAGCCGTACTCATCTCTGGATTATAAACAGGGATGTCCGGTTTATCCTCGGTATCGAAATCAATGGTAGGTACATCATTGAACATACCGATTGACTCCTTGACCGAAGCCGAGAGGATTTGCCAGATAGCCTGCTCATTCTCGAATTTGATTTCAGTCTTCGTAGGATGGATATTCACATCAATATCCTTCGGATCTACATCAAAATACAGAAAGTAAGGCACCTGTTCACCCTGAGGAACCAGACGGTCATAAGCAGCCATCACAGCCTTATTGAAATAAGGATGTTTCATGTATCTCCCATTGACAAAGAAGAACTGATGCACACCTTTCTTTCTGGCAGATTCAGGTTTGCCCACAAATCCAGACACCTTACACATAGTGGTTTCTACATTTACCGGCAGGAGTTCCTGATTGAAACGCTTGCCGAAGACATCGAGAATGCGCTGACGCAAATTAGCGGCACGCAAATTGAATACTTCGGTACCATTGCTATGTAAAGTAAAGGTGATTTGAGGATTTACCAATGCAATCCGCTCGAAAGCCGTCAGAATATTGTTCAACTCTGTAGAATTGGACTTCAGGAACTTTCTTCGCGCGGGTACATTATAAAAGATATTGCTGACAGAGAAGATGCTTCCCACAGCACAGGAGCATGGCTCCTGTTTCTCATATCGGGAACCAGAAATCTGTATCAGGGTTCCTATCTCGTCGGTAGCCTGTCGTGACTTCAGTTCTACCTGAGCCACAGCAGCTATTGACGCCAAAGCTTCGCCACGGAAGCCCATGGTGCGAAGAGCAAACAAATCATCAGCCTTACGGATTTTGGAAGTAGAATGACGTTCGAAAGCCAAACGAGCATCGGTTTCAGACATACCTTTTCCATCATCTATCACCTGGATGTTGGTACGACCAGCATCGGTAACTGTGACATGGATATTCCTGGCACCCGCATCGACTGCATTTTCGACCAGCTCCTTGATAACTGAAGCCGGACGCTGTATAACCTCACCTGCTGCTATCTGATTGGCAACAGAATCGGGTAAAAGTTGAATAATATCACTCATCTCTAAATATTAATCATATAAGAAAATGATGCTTCATTATAATCAGTCAGTCAGTTTCTGAAGTGGAGCTTCATGACGCTTAATGTTCTTGAGTTCGGAGCCCTTGGATTTACCACGCCATACAAAGATATCATTCTTATCTTTAGGACGCAAGTCCTCGAACCAGGCAAAATTGTTAAGTTTATATTTTGCCGGCGGAATCTGCGTCATAGGATACATGGTAGACGTAAACTTATTGGTCCAGATTTTCTCCATCTTCCTGCCCGGTCCCATATACATGCGCATGGTATCGGTCTCCAGATAATTCAAGCCAATGAGCGAACTGTCCTTATCATCCGTCATATAATAGATGGTCTGCACATTACCGATAGACTCTCCTTGTTTAATCTCACCTTTTTCAAAGTAAGATTTCATCTCAGAAGAACTGATCTGATTGAAATGAACACTATCCGGCATCTGCTCTACAGACAGCGCCTGTCCGATGACATGGGCAAAACGAACGGTAGAGTCGTTCATGAAGACCAGAATCTTCTCGCCCAGCAACTGACGGTTTCCATTCCAGACGATAGGATCCTTATACATGGTCATGCAGGAATCCTGAGAATTGAAAACCAGGGAATCGCAGATGGCCTGCATATCCAGGCGATAGGCACGGACCTTAGGATAAGCATGCACCTTACGGTATACCGAATCGGTATTGATATGGAAGGTATTGATACGCATGGTATCAGAATGAACCCAAAGGGTATCTTTCTGCGAATAGTCGATCGCTACAGGATTGCGGGTGGCAAAGCCATTACCGGTTTTCTCGTTGTAACGCAGATAATTGCAAGTAAGGGAATTTTTATTTTTCTTGTCTACATAAACCACATTGCCATATCCGGTACTCTCCCCATCCTTTACATAATAGAGCGTATCACCCGTAAGCGTCTTGTCTTTATCTACAACCGTAGAGCGCCCGTAAAGCTGCGCTCTATCGGTCTTGGTATCATAATATCCATTTTCGGTCTTGACAACACTTGCACCGGAAACAATCTTAGAAGGTCCTACCATGTGAGCCTTTGACTTACGGACATCGTAATACAAAGTATCGGTGGTAGCAACATCCTTGCCGCTGCGCAACTTGACATTATAGACAAACTTAGCCTCACGCGTTTCGGTATGATACTCACCCCAATCGGCAACCAGCTTATCCTTACCATCAATCAGCGTTCCGCCGTCAAAGAAGTTTGCCATATTATACAAGCGGTCGAAATCCAAGCTATCAGTACGCAAAGTCTGCCGACGATGATGCAAGACCACATTCTTGCGTGCTCTCATCATCTGCATCTGCCCATCATACTCTGCTCTATTACAAGTGAGTGACAAGGTGTCTCCCTGCCGGTAATGAACATGTCCGAAAGCTTTCACGGAATTAGAAGCCTGATAGAAATATGCGCTGTCACAGGTAAGATGACTGCCCTGATGCAAGAAAGAGACCTTACCTTTCAATATTTGGGCATCAGGATTATTACCGAACATATCATAGTACAATTCATCTGCATGCAAAAGATATACGCGGTCACCATGAGGGCGTTTTCTGGCATGCTTCTTTGGAGCCTGCATGGCTTGCATCAGACAAAACCCAAACAGGCATAGAATCATAACCGATATGATTCTATGCCCTCTGATATGATTATTTAATCTTTTATTTATCATTTAATCCAACCTTGATATTCAAACTTACAATCCTTATAGCGATCGTTCATACGAACATAAGTCTGCTTGATTTTATTGACTACCCAGTCGTGCAAGGTCTGGGCACGCTCCTTAGCCAACACTACATCCTTCATCACCTGAAAATCTTCGGTAATAGTAGCTCTATGTCCGTCAACACGGCTTACCAGTTTTACCAAAGCACAAGTGGTTTTACCCTTGGAATTCACCATCGTGAAAGGTGCAGAAACCTCACCTACCTTCATTGTATCTACCGTACGGGCAACCTCGGTAGGTAGATCCTTCATCTGGAAGCGGGAAGTTCTTGACTGGTCAGGAGTAACATTGGCCATCAAACCCTTGTTGTTGCGGGTATCCTTATCATCAGACAATGCTTCAACAGCCTGCTCAAAGGTAAACTTAGCGGCACGGATATCATTACCGATAGAATCCAGACGGCCGATAGACTTATCAATAGCATCCTGAGAAACCTGAGGCTTAAGCAGGATATGGCGACACTTAATCTTATCACCACGCTTATCAATCAACTGGATGATATGATAACCAAACTCAGACTCAACAATCTTTGAGATTTTCTTAGGATCGGTAAGATTGAATGCTACATTTGCAAATGCAGGATCCAACATACCTCTACCGATATAATCCATCTCGCCACCCATACGGGCTGAACCCGGATCCTCAGAATAAAGACGAGCCAAAGTAGCAAAAGAAGTCTCACCCTTATTCACACGGTCAGTAAACTCACGCAACTGATTTTTCACACGGTTAATCTCCTCAAGAGGAATACGTGGCTGCATGGTAAGAATCTCAACCTCTACCTCTGTAGGAACAAAAGGGATACTGTCGGCAGGTAAATCCTTAAAGTATTTACGTACCTGAGCTGGAGACACCTTGATATCCTTCACCAGTTCCTGCTTCATCTTCTGAATCAGCTGTTGGTTTTTGAAATCATCATGCATCTGCTGGCGCATCTGGGTGATACTTTGCTTGCGATACTCCTCCAGTTTTTCACGAGAACCAATCATGGAAACCCAACTGTTGATTTGTTCGTCGATACCATTCATGACTTCTGACTCAGATACTTCGATACTATCGATAGCTGCCTGATGGAGAAACAGTTTCTGAACGGCAATCTGCTCAGGAATAGAACAGTCTGGGTCACCAGTATATTTAATACCTTCAGCCTCAGCCTGCAAACGGGTTACCTCGACGTCTGACTTCAGGATAGCCTCATCGCCGACAACCCAAATTACCTCATCAACCACACTACCCTCATTGATTTTCTGAGAATCGGCAGCAGCTTGTTGCTTGATATTTGCAGAATCAGCCTCATGAGCCAAAGCGCTACGGCTTGCTCTTGTTGCACTAGCACTTATTCCTACTATCATCAGCAGGGCTATAAATGCCATTGTCATTTTATATCCAGTATTCATGTATTGTTTCTATAATATATTAATGTATATTGAGAGTGGTCAACATGCTATGGAAAACCACCACCTTATATTTCTTCTTCAATTGTGCGACCCATTGTTTCTCTAACGAGTCTTGATAGTCAGCAAGTACCACATCCGGGTATTCGCCATTCCGGGGCAGATTAACCTTCATCTTCTTCAGGCGCTTCATTTCCCATTTGTATTTTTTCTTATTCTTGGCATAGAAGGCAGCCAGACCTTTTTTATCAGCAGCAGCCTTATCCCAAATATTACGCTGGCAGATTTCATTCAGCAAAAGGTTTTCTACTTCCTCCTGCTGCTGGTAGGTTCCCCGCCAATTTTCTACCTTAGCATCAGCAAAATATTTTTTCTGATTACCATCATCATGTTTATCCAGCAACTTGACGATATGATAACCAAACTCAGACATAAACGGTCTACTAATCTCACCCTTTCGCAGAGAGAAAGCTACTTTTTCAAAAGCCTGCACAGTCTGACCTTTTGTAAACCATGCCAAAGTCCCCCCATTGACCGCAGACCCTTTATCATCAGAACACTTTTTTGCCAGGTCTGCAAAATCTGCACCTTTGCAAAGAGCCTGATAAATAGAATCGATTCTTCTTTCCACCACCTCCTGTTCCTGGTAAGATGCTTTCTGTCCCAATCTCAAGAGGATATGTGCAACATGAACACTGCCTTTATCGGGCATCAACTCGCATGACTCGACATCATCATATCGTTTCAACACACGCCTGATATTAGGCAAAGTATCGAGATGAGCATCCTTAGCAGCTTGCACTTTCAGCTTATAATCAACAAAGCCATCGGTAAACACCTTGACACTTTTAGAATCAACCGTATTTCCCAAATGATTTTTCTGATAAAAGTACTCAAATTCCGACTTCTTGACAGATTGACCATCAATAATCATAACAATTGGGTCGGTATGAGCAAAAGCAATGCTCCCCGAAAGGAGCATTGCCGCTATAAGTGCATAAAACTTCATATTTCCTAATTATATTATTCAGGACGGCTATAGTTAGGAGCCTCACTAGTGATAGTGATATCATGTGGATGACTCTCCAACACACCTGCATTTGTGATACGAGCGAACTTGGCATTGTGCAAGTTCTCGATGGTAGCAGCACCGCAATATCCCATACCAGAACGCAAACCACCAATCAGCTGGTAGATGACCTCCTGGACAGTTCCCTTGTAAGGCACACGACCAGCGATACCCTCTGGAACCAATTTCTTGGCATCCTTGGTATCACCCTGGAAATAACGGTCCTTAGAACCATTCTTCTGTTCCATAGCCTCCAAAGAACCCATACCACGATAGCTCTTAAACTTACGGCCATTGAAGATAATGGTATCACCAGGACTCTCCTCGGTACCAGCAACCAAAGAACCGATCATGACGCAGCTACCACCGGCAGCCAAAGCCTTCACAACATCACCTGAGTAACGAAGACCGCCATCAGCTATCAAAGGCACACCAGTACCCTTAAGAGCAGAATATACATCATAAACAGCACTCAACTGTGGAACGCCAACACCGGCAACCACACGAGTAGTACAGATAGAACCAGGACCGATACCTACCTTAACACCATCAGCACCATTCTCTACCAAATACTTGGCAGCCTCACCAGTAGCCACATTACCTACCACAACATCTACCTGTGGGAAGGCAGCCTTAACTTGCTTGAGTTTCTCAATTACACCCTTAGAGTGACCATGAGCTGTATCGATAACGATAGCATCAGCACCAGCCTCAACCAAAGCCTTGGCACGATCCAATGTATCTACAGTAACACCCACACCGGCAGCCACACGAAGACGTCCCTTGGCATCCTTGCAAGCCATAGGTTTGTCCTTAGCCTTTGTGATGTCCTTGTAAGTAATCAAACCTACCAGGTGATTCTCGTTGTCAACTACAGGGAGTTTCTCAATCTTATTCTCCTGCAGGATGGCAGCAGCAGCAACCAAGTCGGTCTGGATGTGAGTGGTAACCAAATTCTCGCTAGTCATTACCTCATCAATCTTCTTGTCCATGTGGCGCTCAAAACGAAGATCACGGTTGGTAACAATACCTACAAGATGATTTTCATCATCTACCACAGGAATACCACCGATATGATAATCATGCATCATATCAAGAGCATCCTTCACTGTACTGCCACGACGGATGGTGACAGGGTCATAAATCATACCATTCTCAGCACGCTTCACAATAGCAACCTGACGAGCTTGCTCCTCAATGGTCATGTTCTTGTGAATTACACCGATACCACCTTCACGAGCGATAGCTATCGCCATTGAAGCCTCGGTAACGGTGTCCATCGCTGCTGTAACGAATGGAACGTTCAACTCGATGTTACGAGAGAACTTGGTTTTCAACTCTACCTGTTTTGGTAGTACCTCTGAATACGCAGGGATAAGAAGGACGTCGTCGTAAGTGAGACCGTCCATTACAATTTTATCTGCAACAAATGATGACATATTGTAACCTTTAAAAATTTATTGCGTGCAAATTTAGCAATAATTTCTCAGATAGAGTTCGCTTTTCACGAAAATCTTACCTTATTAATGCTATTTAACGTGATTAGTTGGCTTGTTCGGACAAAAACTTGATTCTGACGAGTCGAATTTCGTCTTCATTGTAGTCTTCACCCAATTCATCTTGAGCCGCATTCAAATCATCAGTATCGCTCTCCATGAAGTAATCGTAGATGTCATCTACATGGTCATCATCCACAACTTCCTCTATGAAATAATCGATATTCAGCTTGGTACCGCTGTAAACGATTGCCTCTATTTCGTCAAGCAATTCTGAGAAATCCAAACCTTTTGCTTCTGCCAAATCATCAAGATCTATCTGGCGGTCTATGCTCTGAATGATGCTTACCTTCAAGACTGATTTCTTGGCAACTGTCCTGACACGTAATTCCTCAGGACGCTCTATCAGATTCTCTTCACAATACTGATTGATCAATTTACAGAACTCCTTACCATATCTCTTTGCCTTACCGACTCCAACTCCCTGCATGTTCTGCAATTCCTGCATATCTACAGGATACATCGTTGCCATCTGTTCCAGAGAAATATCCTGGAAAATAACATAAGGCGGCAATTTATGCTTCTTTGCTACTGTCTTACGCAAGTCTTTCAACATGGAGAAAAGTGTCTGATCCAAAGCACCTGTATTATGCTCGCTCAGAGGCGCTCCATCAAAATCATCAGAGAATTCCTTATCGGCAACGATCATGAATGATTCAGGATTCTTAATGAAACGCTTACCCGCAGCTGTCAACTTCAAAAGGCCATAGTTCTCTACATCTTTCTTGAGATAACCGGCTATCAACGCCTGACGGATAACAGGATTCCAAACTTTAGCATCCATATCTTCTCCTGCTCCAAACTCCTCCAGTTCATCATGCTTGTGAGAAACGATATCATCAGTAGCACGTCCCTTTACAAAATCGATGATATATTCCTGACGGAAATTCTCCTTCACCGCAGCAACAGACTCCAAAACAACGAGCAGCGCATCCTTAGCCTCAAATTTTTCTGTAGGATGCAGGCAGTTGTCGCAGTTATGGCAGTTTTCTTCATGATATTCCTCACCAAAATAATGAAGCAACATTTTTCTGCGACAGACAGACGATTCTGCATAGGCAGCCGTTTCCTGCAACAACTGTCTGCCGATATCCTGTTCTGCTACAGGTTTGTTCTCCATAAACTTCTCCAGTTTTCTAAGGTCTTTACGGGCATAGAAGGCGATACATATACCCTCACCGCCATCACGGCCAGCTCTACCCGTTTCCTGATAATAACCTTCCAAGCTCTTGGGTATATCATAATGAATAACAAAACGGACATCAGGTTTATCGATACCCATTCCGAAGGCGATAGTAGCAACAATGACATCAATACGCTCCATCAGAAAATCATCCTGGGTTTGAGAACGGGTAGCCGAATCAAGACCGGCATGATAAGGAGCTGCTTTGATTTCATTGGCTTTCAACACCTCTGCCAATTCCTCTACTTTCTTACGGGAGAGACAATAGATAATACCACTCTTTCCTTTGTGTTGACGAATAAACATGATGATCTGACGATCGATATCCTTGTTCTTCGGGCGCACCTCATAATACAAGTTAGGGCGGTTAAAAGAACTCTTGAATTCTTTGGCATCCATGATGCCTAAGTTTTTCTTGATATCAGTACGTACCTTATCTGTTGCAGTAGCTGTAAGCGCTATCACAGGTGCAACACCTATTTCGTTAATAATAGGGCGAATATGACGATACTCTGGTCTGAAATCGTGGCCCCACTCAGAGATACAGTGAGCCTCATCAATGGCATAGAACGAAATCTTTACTGTTTTAAGGAACTCAACATTATCTTCTTTCGTCAAAGATTCAGGTGCAACATACAGGAGTTTGGTCGTACCATTGAGAATATCATTCTTCACCTTCTCAATAGCCGACTTATTCAATGATGAATTGAGATAATGAGCCACGCCATCACTTTCACTCAAACCATTAATAACATCTACCTGGTTCTTCATCAAAGCAATCAGAGGAGAAATCACAATAGCTGTGCCCTCCATAATGAGCGAAGGCAACTGGTAACACAAACTCTTACCGCCACCTGTAGGCATCAATACAAAAGTATCATTGCCACTCATCAAATTTCTGATGATTGCCTCTTGATCACCCTTAAACGAATCGAAGCCGAAATAATGCTTCAACTGTCCTGTAAGATTAACCTGTTCTGTCATATCCACCTATTATTATATTATATATGTCTATATATACGATTAAATAGCATTCAATTGGGCGAAAAGCCCAACTGATTTATGCTGTTTCCAACTGTCCGAGATGAGATTTATCCAACTGTTGCTTGGTATACTCCAGCGTAACAGTGAATGATTTAACCTTCTCTGATGGAATCTCAAACATAGCATCCATCATCACAGCTTCAACAATTGAACGAAGTCCGCGAGCACCCAATTTATACTCTACCGCCTTATCTACGATATAATCGAGTGCTTCCTCATCAAACTCCAACTTGATGCCATCCATCGCAAACAATTTCTGATACTGCTTGACAATTGAATTCTTAGGTTCAACCAAGATTTTGCGCAAAGCCTCCCTATCCAACGGATTGAGATAAGTAAGCACAGGCAAACGGCCGATAATTTCAGGTATCAAGCCAAAAGACTTCAAATCCTGTGGAAGGATATACTGCATCAAATCCTTCTTATCTATCTTAGCTACATTCTGAACCGAATTATAGCCTACTACGTGCGTATTCATACGCTGAGCTATTTTACGCTCAATACCATCAAAAGCACCACCACAGATAAACAGGATATTCTTGGTATCTACATGGATATAATCCTGATCAGGATGCTTGCGTCCACCCTTAGGCGGAACATTAACCATGGTACCTTCCAAGAGTTTCAACAATCCCTGCTGTACACCTTCGCCACTCACATCACGCGTGATAGAAGGATTATCGCTCTTGCGGGCTATCTTATCAATCTCATCAATGAACACAATGCCCCTTTCTGCTGCAGCCACATCATAATCAGCAACCTGCAACAGACGCGACAAGATGCTTTCAACGTCTTCACCCACATAACCTGCTTCAGTAAATACAGTGGCATCAACAATGGTAAAAGGAACATCCAACATCTTAGCTATTGTACGCGCCAACAAGGTTTTACCTGTACCGGTACTACCAACCATGATGATATTACTCTTTTCGATTTCTACACCATCTTCATCCTTTGGCTGCTGCAAACGCTTGTAGTGGTTATATACAGCGACAGCCAAATTGCGCTTAGCCTGATCCTGACCGATGATATATTCATCCAGGTATTTTTTGATCTCTACAGGCTTTGGCACCTCTTTGAGAACAAACTTGCCCTCCCCAGCTTTAGGAGCTAAGACCCCTGTAGACTGTATAATTTCATAAGCCTGCTTAGCACAATCTTCGCAAATGAAGCCATTGATACCCGTGATGAGTAATCTGACTTCATTTTCTGATCTTCCACAGAAACTACATACTTTCTTTGGCATATTATAATTATTATCTCTTCTTGCGCACCTTATTATATATACGCATATTTACTTAAAACAATTCGTTATTTACGAACCAACACATTATCTATCATTCCATATTCCTTGGCTTCTTCAGCTGTCATCCAATAATTACGGTCGCTATCAGCATAAACCTTATCATAAGGAGTATGAGAATGGTCAGAAATGATAGTATACAATTCCTTCTTCATCTTCAAGATTTCGCGAGCCTCAATCTCAATATCAGAAGCCTGACCCTGAACGCCACCTAATGGCTGGTGAATCATGACACGGCTATGAGGCAAAGCAGAACGCTTACCCTCCTGACCAGAAACAAGCAGCACGGCAGCCATAGAAGCAGCCATACCTGTACAGATAGTAGCTACATCGCTAGAGATAAACTGCATGGTATCATAAATACCCAAACCGGCAGTAACGCTACCACCAGGACTATTCAAATAGATAGAAATATCTTTGCCACTATCTACAGAATCCAGATACAGCAATTGCGCCTGCAATGTATTTGCGGTGTAGTCATCAATCTGTGTACCCAGGAAGATGATACGGTCCATCATTAAGCGAGAGAATACATCCATCTGAGTAACGTTCAGCTGACGCTCCTCCAAGATGTAAGGGTTCATATACTGAGCCTGTGCCTTAATAACATCATCAAGCACCATACCATTCATACCAAGATGCTTGGTTGCATATTTTCTAAAATCGTTCATATCTATATAGTATTTTACGTCTTAAACCATACGAAAAAAGAGGTTATCGACCCTTATTTCTCGTTCGGTGGAACAAAGATAATAAAAAAAGTCGATAACCTCGTATTTATTTGAAGTTTTTTTTCAAAAAAATGTTATTCCTGCATCATCTTGTTGAAATCTTCTACAGAAATCTCCTTTTCGTTGAGTTTTACAGCTGTTTTCAGAGCTGCAGCCAACTTACGGTCGATAGAGCGATCTACAAGTGCATCTGTAGCGTCACCCTTCTTGAGGATTTCCTTAGCATAGTTCTCAATGTACTCCTCAGGAATGTTGTTCATACCATACTGAGCGAACTGAGCACGAGCTGCCTCCTTAGCTGTCTCCATCAGGTCATTGTCATCAACCTTGATATTCTGAGCCTTGATAAGCTGCTCCTTGATAAGATGCCATGTCAACTCCTTGATGCTCTCAGCATAGTTCTTCTCTACGAACTCCTCGCCCTTATCCTTGTTGTTAGCCAACATGATACGTTTCAAGAGTGCATCTGGGAACTGCAATTCACCTACCTTCTTCTCGCAGTGCTCGCGAACGTCGAGAATGAACTTATAATCAGAATCGTTAACGAGCTGTGCCTGCAAGCCCTCTGCAATCTTAGCACGGAAAGCAGCCTCGTCCTTCACGTCAGTATCCTCACCGAGAACCTGCTTAAAGAGCTCTTCGTTGATTTCATGCTTCTTGAAACGCTGGATTTCTGTAATCTGGAAGCTGAACTCTGACTCCAAGTCCTTAACAGCTTCACGCTCAATCTTCAGGAGTGAAGAAACCTCAGTATCGTTCTCTGGATAAGCCTTCTTTGGGTTGAATGTGATTACATCACCGAGCTTAGCATCGTTGAAGAGATTCTTCTGCTCGTCAACCTTGATGTAGCTAGGCATCAGGATAGCACCCTCTACAGTGATACCACCTTCCTTGGTATTGCCATTTTCATCAAGCTCACGCAAGTCACCCTTCAAAAGGTCATTCTCCTCGTACTTCTCAGCCTTCTCATAGCTACCTGCACGCTGAGCGTACATATCAATCTGCTGATCGAGAATCTTATCATCAACTGTGATGTTATAATAATCAACCTTGTCGCGACCATTGAGAGTTACCTTGAACTCTGGAGCAACAGCGATATCAAACATAAATGTGAAAGAAGTACCATTCTCCAAGTCAGCTGGCTCCTGCTTCTCTGATGGGAGAGGCTCACCGAGCATCTGGATATTGTTGTCCTGTACATACTTGTAAATCTGCTGACCAACGAGCTTGTTGATAGCTTCCATTTTTACAGATGGACCGAACTGACGCTTAATCATACCCATAGGAGCCTGACCAGGACGGAAACCTGGAACATTAGCCTTCTTACGATAATCTTTCAATGTCTTCTCGACATCATTCTTGTAATCTTCCTCTTCGACAACGAGGGTCAAAAGACCATTAATCTTGTCAGGATTTTCAAATGAAATTTTCATCTTGATATTTGTTATTTTATTATTGTTAATATTTTCTTTAATTCTACAGTTTTCGTGTATAACCGCAATTGGCTTGCAAAATTACACATTTTTAATGGATATACCTAATATATAAGAGAAAAAAATGATTTTTTAACCATCAGTCGCTGCTTCTTTGGCTCTTTTTTGCTCATCTATGAGCTGAAAGTCCTTCTTTCTGAGCACAAAACTGTTACTCAGATACTTTTCGCGCACAATCTTATTCTCTGCCAATTCCTCTGGTTTGCCCTGAAAAAGAATCTTACCTTCGAACAGCAGATAGGCTCTGTCTGTAATGGTCAGAGTCTCCTGTACATTATGGTCGGTAATCAAAATACCGATATTGCGATACTTCAACTGCCATACAATATGCTGAATATCTTCTACCGCAATAGGGTCAACACCAGCAAATGGCTCATCGAGCATGATAAACTT
>OFSC01001427.1_pt1 | contig 15449 bp, 17 predicted proteins | sample 1543201 | NCBI WGS metagenome assembly OFSC01 (sample SAMN04209228, study PRJEB22552) | human gut metagenome | biome: gut; material: feces | host: Homo sapiens | place: USA: Oklahoma
ATCTGACGAAAAATTTGACGACGCATCTGTCGCACAATCTTTGTGCGGTATTGCCGTTGGATTTTTTTCAGAAACGCAGTCCGCTGCACCCTGCTTTCTCCGATAAAAAATACCGTACTCCCTGCACGGAATACGGTATCTGCATGCAGCAACAAAAAGTGGGAATAACAGCGGCTCTTATACCCGAATCAGTCTGCCCTCCTGCAAGTCCAGTTCTGCCAGCTGTTTCATGACATAATGCATCTTCTTTCCTGTGACATTGCGGGGCAGTTCGCTGACAAACCGGTAATAATGCGGGCGTTTATAATTCGCCAGCAGCGGGCTTTCCTTGCAGTAACGTTCCAGTTCCTGTGCTGTCAGCGACGGGGCTGCGGCGATCACATAGGCGGTGACGATCTCGCCACGCCTGCTGTCCGGTGCCGCCGTAACAATGCAGTCCTTGACTGCGGGGTGCAGGTTCAGCACTTCTTCCACTTCCACCGGATAAATGTTTTCTCCGCCGGAAATGATCATATCGTCTTTCCGTCCTACAATGCGGAAATAATGGTTCTCGTCCCATGTGCCCAGATCATTGGTATAGAAAAAGCCGTCATGGAACCGCCGGCGGGTTTCCGCAGGGTTGCCGAAATAGAACGCCGCCGACTTGGCATTGGAGCGAATGATGACTTCTCCCACCTCGCTGCCGTCTGTCGCTGCAAGGTCATCCGGCTCTGCCACACGGTCCTCATATACCTTTATCACACGCACATCATCATCAACGCAGGAACGCCCTGCACTGCCTGCCATTTCCGGCAGGTCGTCCGGTCGGAGGAACGTGTTCCAGAACGTTTCTGTCGTACCATAGCCGTTGAAAATCCGCTTGGTCAGAATCTTCTGATAACGGATACAGTCCGCCCGTTCCAGCGGGCTGCCCATGGTGACGATGCCACGCAGGCTGCTCAGGTCACGTGGCTGTTTCTGCTGTGCTTCTGCCAGCAGTTCCAGCACGTTGGGAACACCAATGAGAAATGTCAGTCCGTACTGCTGTACCATGTCCAGTGTCTTTTCCGGCTGGAATTTCCGCTGGATAATCACAGTACCGCCGGCGTACAGCGTCGGTGTAATGCCGCCGGAGTGCAGCCCGCCGCGATGAAACCACGGTGTAGTGTTCATGGAACGGTCGGTAAACGAAAACGGGAAATGGATCATCACATCATGGGCGGAAAGCACCTCGTTGATGCTGGTCAGGCATACGCTTTTCTGTCTGCCGGTGGTACCGGAGGTGAACAGCCGCAGGGTTTCATCATAGACAGACAGTTCCCATGGCAGCTCCGGTTCAGTTGCGGGGCAGTCTGCGGTGAAATCAGCGTAGGCATGGGCTGCCCTGGCATCTGTGGTCAGCAGAATCTGCGGGGCGTGTGCCGTCCGCCGCAGTGCCATGTCCACTTCTGCCTGTGTTTCCGGTTCCAGCAGGAACACCTTTGGACGGCTGTTGTCCATACAGTCTGTAATTTCCTTGGCAGACAGACGGAAATTCACCGGACAGAATACCATGCCGGTCTTATGGCAAGCCAGATAGGCGAACACGAATTCCGGACAGTTGTGCAGCTGTACCATGACAACATCACCCTTTTGCAGTCCGGCACGGAGCAGGGCGTGCGAAAGCCGGTTTGCCTCTGCATTCAGCTGTGTGTACGTCCAGACGGTTCCGCTCTCCGGTTCTATCAGGGCTTCCCGATCACCGAACCGTGCCACATTCCGCAGAAAACCGTTCCGCCATGTGTAGCCGTTTTCAAACTGCTGCCGGAACGCTTCCATCGCACGCTGTTTTTCGTCCAGAATGCGTTTCTGCCGCACCTGCTGCAAAAATTGTTCCAGATGTGCCGTGGCTCTTTCCAGAGCCTCTGCTCCGGCAGGGACAGCTTCAGCAGCCAGAATCATTTGCTCCATTTCCCGCAGTGCTGCCATTTCGTGCTGTTTGACACTGCTTTTGCGGGAGGTATGGCTGCCGGTGCGGAAAATGGTTTCGGTATATTCTTTGCGGTACATGGCGAAATCCTCCTTCGATCAGAATGTGAAATATGCGGTGCCGTAACTCAAACCGCCGCCGAATCCGGACAGCATCATGGTCTGTCCCCGTTTTACGCTGCCGCTGCGGACACAGTCGTCCAGTGCAATGGCGATCGATGCCGCAGAGGTGTTGCCGTATTCGCCGATGTTCAGGAAGAACTTTTCCATCGGTTCTTTCAGCTGCTTGGCTGCTGCCTGCAAGATGCGGGCATTCGCCTGGTGGCAGACATAGCAGTCCGGATAGCCGCCCACTTTTTCCGCCACACGCTGGATACTGCCGGAGAGTGCCTGCACGGCAAAACTGTACACGGCTCTGCCCTGCATGCTGACAAACTGCTCTGCCGGTTCCGGCAGGTTTTCAGCAAAGGGGTTTGTATCGTGATAATACTTCGGGCAGTACAGCACTTCTGTGTTGCCCTCTGCTCCGCAGTCAAAGGCATAGCGGCTATTTTCGTCCAGCGTGATTACCGCTGCACCGGCACCGTCCCCGAACAGGACGCAGGTGTTCCGGTCAGCAAAATTGGTAACACGGCTCAACACTTCGCTTGCCACCACCAGAGCGTATTTCTTTTCCGGCATGCTGCACAGCAGAGAACGGGCGGTGTGTACTGCGTAGAGGAATCCGGTGCAGGCTGCACAGATGTCAAAGGCAAACACCGTTTCCGGCAGTCCCAGTTCCTTTTGCAGCATACACGCCTGCGACGGAACGATATTGTCCGGCGTAATGGTGGCACAGATGACTACGCCAATTTCTTCTTTAGAGATGCCAGCCATTTCCAGTGCCTTTTCTGCGGCTTCCATGCCCAGAGAAAGATTCGTTTCCTTGTCCGCAAAATGCCGGTTGGAAATGCCGGTGCGGGTGCGGATCCATTCGTCGTTGGTTTCTACGATCGTTGCCATGTCATCGTTGGAAATCTTCCGTTCCGGCACGCTGCTGCCGGTGCCGCAGATGCGAATGCCAATGTCCTGTGTGATTTTCATATGGGGTTCCTCGCTTTCATGTTGTTGCAGTACTTAGTATACCCTTTTTACGGAATAGAATCCACCTATTCCCACAGAAACCGGCTCTACCGTTTTGAGAATTTCCGAATGCTGGTGTATATTCACACAAAAAAAGGCATGGTACACCTGTACCACGCCTTTTTCGTCATATTTCAAATACAATATTTATTAAAAGCAGCGGTATTACCTTTACTTTTTCCGCGGAAACGGATAGGGGATCAGCCACTGGTGCTTTGCCGCACACCGCCAGAAATAGCAGAGGACTACCGGCAGTTCCAGCACACCAGCCAGTGCAAACACCACCGCCGCACCGGAAATGGTGTGAAACGTCACAAAGACAGAGAGAGCCCCTGCCCAGATGATGCCGGTTATGGCAATGAAGATCCATGCCCGTTCCCACCACAGGCTGGAAAAAATCAGGAACACCACAAACGAACCGGCAAGAGCGTAGCACAGCACTCTGCCGTCCCAGAGATCTGCCACGCTCGGTGCGAGGTACTGGAACAGACAGATCAGCAGAAATGCCACCAGCCAAACGCCGGCTACGGACAGTAGAGTGATGAAAAAGTGCTTCCAGCGGAATCTACCGTAAGTAGAATCTGCCGATTTTGCGTCACTTTCCGGCTCTACCGGCAATTCCGGCTGGGGCTTCGGCGGATAGATCAGTTCGTCCACAGAAATGCCGAAAATTTCCGCCAGCTGCACCAGTGTCGGCACGTCCGGAATGCCGTCGCCCCGTTCCCATTTCGAAATGCTCTTGTCAGAATAGTTGATCTTCTCCGACAGATCAATTTGTGTCATGCCCAGCTGCTTCCGATATTTTGCAATGTTTCCGGCAATAGTTTCCCGCATATTTTCCTCTGTCATTCCAAAGGCCCCTTTCTGTAAAATTCCAAAGTGCTCTTATCCATGCATCATTGCAGATGTAAAGGCAACACCGCACCTTACGCACAAGCTTTGTGCGGTGTTGCCTAAAATCATTCGTAGAATCAAAAGTATTATAGCATAAGAAAAAGTTATTTTGGTGAAATTCTTATGAATCTTCATACCGGAAAAAGTCTCTTGACAAACGGCAGAAATCATGTTATACTGATAGCAGCTTCAGGGTACTGTGCAATTCAGAACCGGCAGTGAACGGCGATAGCCGCAGTCTGCGAGCCAGTGTGAAACTGGTTGATTCGGTGAGATTCCGAAACCGACGGTAAAGTCCGGATGAGAGAAGCCACGCAGCAAATACGATGTGTTTCCCCCATAACCATGAATCCATACAGCTGCCGCAGAAAAGCGGCTGTCTGATTTCGCCCTGTTGTGCTTCTGGCAAAACAGGGCGTTGTTATTTTTCGGAGGTGTTTTCATGACAGAGCATTCTTTTTACATGGAGCGTGCCATACAGCTTGCCAAGCGTGGCACCGGCTTCACCAATCCCAATCCGCTGGTAGGTGCTGTGATCGTCAAAGATCACCGTATCATCGGCGAGGGCTGGCATGCCCGCTATGGTGACCTGCATGCAGAACGAAACGCCCTGAAGCACTGCACGGAGGATCCTGCCGGTGCGACCATGTATGTCACACTGGAGCCATGCTGTCACCACGGCAAGCAGCCGCCCTGCACCGAAGCACTGGTGGAAAGTGGCATTCGGCGGGTGTACATCGGTTCCCGTGATCCCAATCCGCTGGTATCCGGCAAGGGCGTGCAGTATCTGGAAGAACACGGCATTGAAGTGATTCCGGATTTCCTGCGGGAAGCCTGTGATAAACTGAACCCGATCTTCTTCCGGTATATCGGCACCAAAATGCCCTATACCATTTTAAAGTATGCCATGACTGCTGACGGCAAGATTGCCTGTGCCGGCGGGGCTTCCAAATGGGTGACTGGCGAAGCTGCCCGTGCCCATGTTCAACAGACCCGAAAGCGGGTGGCTGCGATCTGTGTCGGCATCGGCACAGTACTGGCAGACGATCCCCTGCTCACCTGCCGCTGTGAGAATCCCTCCCAGCCGGTACGGGTGGTACTGGATACCCGCCTGCGAATCCCCATGGAGAGCCGGCTGGTGCAGACTGCCAAGGAAGTGCCGGTCATTGTCTTTTGCTATGCTCCGGACAAGAACAAAAAGGCGGCTCTGGAAGCGGCAGGCGTTACCGTACTGGAGGCAAAGCTGCTGCCCAAGGAAGAACTGGACGAGTTGTTCATGCGGCTCGGCGAATTTCAACTCTCCAAGGAGGAACTGAACGGCAGACACATCTCCCTGCGAAACTGTCTGGAACAGCTGGGACAACGTGGGCTGGACAGCGTGCTGATCGAGGGCGGTGCGACCATTCACGCCGCAGCATTGCAGGAAAATTGCTGTGATCTGGTACAGGTTTACGTAGCACCGAAGCTGTTCGGCGGCGACGGTCTGTCCCCCATTGGTGGCATGGGCATTACCACACCGGACAAGGCTGTCCTGCTGTCCGAACCCACCATTACCCGTCTGGGACAGGATCTGCTTCTGGAATATACCAGAAAGGAGCAATTCTAAGATGTTTACCGGAATCGTAGAAGAAATGGGGACTGTGCGGCGGCTGAACCAGTCCCCCAACCGGTGCGAACTGGAACTGTCTGCCGCAAAGGTGCTGGAGGGGACGCAGATCGGCGACAGCATTGCCGTGAACGGCGTTTGCCTGACGGTGATTCGCATGGACAAAGATCACTTCACAGCAGATGTGATGCCGGAAACCCTGCGGCGGAGCAATCTGGGGCAGCTGAAAACCGGCTCGAAAGTGAATCTGGAACGTGCCATGGCGGCGGACGGCAGATTCGGCGGGCACATTGTTGCCGGACACATTGACGGCACGGGAACAATCCGTTCCATGCAGCCGGAGGGCAACGCAGTGCTGGTGACGATCAGTGCCGCACCGGAACTGCTCCGGTATGTGGTGGAAAAAGGCTCCATTGCCATCGACGGCATCAGCCTGACAGTGGCAAAAGTTTCCCACACGGATTTCACTGTGAGCCTGATCCCACACACCGGTGAGGAAACCACCCTGCTGAAGCATCGCTCCGGTGAGATCGTCAATCTGGAAACCGACATCATCGGCAAGTATGTGGAAAAGCTGATGCAGCCGAGAAGCGGTGGTGTCACTATGGAACTACTGCAACAGAACGGATTCTTTTAAAGGAGATGCATATGCGGCATATCATTTGTTTTCACAATCCAGAAGAAGAAAACGGCTATCTCAGCAACTGGTATCCCTCGCCGTTCGAGAAAGACGGCGTTTCCTTTGCCCACATGGAACAGTACATGATGTACCGGAAAGCCCTGCAATTTCAGGATACCGAAATTGCACAGCAGATTTTGCAAAACAACTCCCCCGGCAAGGTCAAAGCACTGGGGCGGAGCGTCCGGAACTACGTGGACTCCCAGTGGAGTGCCGTCCGGCAGCAGATCGTCTACGAAGGGCTGCTGGAAAAATTCCGGCAAAACCAGTCGCTTCTGCAAGAACTGCTGGCAACTGCACCGCATCTGCTGGCAGAATGTGCGGTACATGACAGGATCTGGGGCATCGGACTGTCCATGACAGACAGCGACCGTTTTTCTCCGGAAAAATGGCGTGGACAAAATCTGTTGGGTTATACACTGATGCAGGTACGGGACGAACTATCCAAATAAGGAGGTCATTTCTATGGCAATTACATATAACACCATTGAAGAAGCTTTGCAGGACTTGCGGAACGGCAAGTGCATTCTGGTGACAGACGATCCGGATCGGGAAAACGAGGGCGACCTCATCTGTGCCGGACAGTTTGCCACAACGGAAAACGTCAACCTCATGGCAAGTGCCGCAAAGGGGCTGATCTGCATGCCCATGAACCATGACAACATTGTCCGGCTGGGACTGACGCAAATGGTTTCTCACAACACCGACAACCATGAAACCGCATTCACCGTTTCCATTGACCATATCGACACCACCACCGGTATTTCCGCAGTGGAGCGTGGTCTGACAGCCCGCATGGCAGCCGATCCGGAAGCACACCCCGGCGACTTCCGCCGTCCGGGACACATGTTCCCGCTGGAAGCCAAGCCCGGCGGCGTTCTGGAACGGAACGGGCACACCGAAGCAACTGTAGACCTGCTCCGGCTCGCCGGACTGACACAGGTGGGACTTTGCTGTGAGATCATGGACGATGACGGCACCATGATGCGTGGCGAAAAGCTGGCAGACTTTGCAAAACAGCACGGGCTGTCCTTTATCACCATTCGGGAACTCCAGCACTACCGCCGGAATCATGACAACTTCGTGGAAGAAGTGGCACGGGCAGAACTGCCCACAGCCCACGGACATTTCCAGATGTTCGGTTTCCGCAACACCATCAACGGGGACGAGCATGTGGCTCTGGTCATGGGTGATGTGGCAGACGGCAAGCCGGTATTGTGTCGGGTACACTCTGAGTGTCTGACTGGTGATGTGTTCGGCTCCTGCCGGTGTGACTGCGGCGAACAGCTGAACCGTGCACTGGACATGATCCACGCAGAGGGACGGGGCGTTCTGGTCTATCTGCGGCAGGAAGGCAGAGGCATTGGTCTGCTGAACAAGATTCGGGCGTACAAGCTACAGGAGGACGGACTGGATACCGTAGAGGCAAATATCAAGCTGGGATTTGCACCGGACCTGCGGGATTACAGCGTGGGGGCACAGATCCTGAAGCATCTGGGGGTAACTTCTCTGCGGCTGATGACCAACAATCCGGAAAAGATCGCAGAGCTGGGCGAATATGGGCTGACTGTTGCCGAGCGTGTTCCCATCGACATTCCGGAAAAGCCGGAAAATCTGCGGTATCTCAAAACCAAGCAGTTCAAAATGGGTCATTATCTGCACTTTTAAGGGGATTTGTCTATGAAAATCATTTATAGTAGTATGCTTCCTCTGCTGGCAGCTGTCTGTGTATGGACAAGCGGCTGCGGCTCGCTGGAGTCCGCTGTGGAATCTTCCACAACAACCGCGACTACTGCTACAGAAACGACAACAGAAACGACAGAAACTACTGTTGCGGAAACCACTACAACTTCTGCAACAGAAACCACTACGACGTCTGCAACAGAAACTACTACAGCATCCGCAACAGAAATTGCTACAGAAATTGCTGCAATACCAACAACAGAAGCTACGGACGATGCTGCGGCAATAGAAGTGTTCGCCTGCACTGCCGGCACGTGGTATATGGACGGAGATCCCGATACGGCTTCTCTGGTCATGGACGGTGAAGGCGGTGTGGCTGCCTACTACGCCACCGGCAATCTGGAATACAGCGGTTATCTGGAATGCACCGATGCGACATCAGGAACATACGCCATTTATCAGGACAGCGGCGAATATGTTACAGATTTTACCTTTGATGATGCGGACACATTTCACATCAACAGCAACTGGGGACCTGTGACATTCCGCCGGACTTAGGGCAATACCGCATCAGCGTTTCCTTAGACGTTGTCCACAGAAAGGAAGTGATTCCCCTGCACCTATTATTCTGTATCAACCACAATTTTTGCTGGCAGCTGGTACAATGCCTGCGTTCTGTGGTACGATTTCCCTGTTCGGAGGGCTACACCGTCCATGTGCTGCACTCCGATCTGACAGCGGACGATCTGCAACAGATACAGCAGAAGGTTCCGGAAGCGGAAATTCTGGGGGTGTCCATAGACGAAACCTTTTTTCAGGACTTTCCGGAAACTGACCGCTATCCCAGGCAAATCTACTACCGCATCTTTGCGGCTCAGTTTTTACCGGCAGAATTAGACCGTGTGCTGTATCTGGACACCGACACGATCGCAATTCAGCCGCTGGACGACCTGTACCACAAGGCATTTGACGGTGCAAGCTATATTGCCTGCACCCACGTGCGTGCTCTGTTCAACAAGATGAACTGCCTGCGGCTGGGCATTGCAGAAGATGTGCCCTACATCAACACCGGTGTCATGGTGCTGAACCTGAAACAGCTTCGGCAGCAGCAGACCACCGAGGACGTGCTGGCATTTGTCAGCGACAAGAAAAACCGCCTGCTCCTGCCGGATCAGGACATCATCACTGCTCTGTACGGCAAGCAGATTCAGCTGGCGGACAGCTATCGCTACAATCTGAGCGATCGTATTCTGGCAATGTACAACGCCAGACACCCGAACGAGATCCGCAGTATCGACTGGGTCAGACAGAACACCAGCGTCATTCACTACTGCGGCAAAAATAAACCATGGAAGTCCGGATACGTCGGGAAACTGGGTATCTTTTATCAGGAACTTCTCGAAACTGAAAACAACAACGGAGGTACAAGAACATGAAAACACTGGAAGGCATATATGACGGCAAAGGGCTGAAAATCGCGATCGTTGCATCACGTTTCAACGAATTCATCACCACCAAGCTGGTGGGCGGTGCAGAGGATTGCCTGCTGCGGCACGGCACCGACGGCGACGACATCACACTGGCATGGGTACCGGGGGCATTTGAGATCCCGCTGGCTGCCAAGAAGCTGGCATTCTCCGGCAAGTATGATGCGATCATCTGCGTCGGTGCAGTGATCCGCGGTTCCACCAGCCACTATGACTATGTTTGTGCAGAAGTTTCCAAGGGCATTGCACAAGTAGGACTGGAGTCCGGTCTGCCGGTACTGTTCGGCGTGCTGACTACCGACACCATTGAACAGGCAATCGAGCGTGCCGGCACCAAGGCAGGCAACAAGGGCTATGACTGTGCCATGTCCGCACTGGAAATGGTCAGCCTGTTCAAGAACGCCTGAAAACGAGAAACGAGGCACTTTCCACATTGTTAAGGAAACACTGAATAAAGCTTGTGCGTAAGATGCGTAGTCAGATTTTTTGGCAGATTGCATAGAAATTCCGCAGGCAGACTGTATGTCTGGCAAGGGATTTCTATGCAATATGACGGAAAATCTGCAAGCAGATTGCGTGCAAAGCCGTCAGGTGGGCTTTATGCAGTGTTTCCTTGGTTTGGCGGAACAAATCGTTGACATACCCCATTTGTTCCGCAAATACTCTTTCATTATACACCAAAGCTGTGAAGATTACAAGGTTTTTGTGAAAATTCTGCATTTCGCCACAAAAAAGCCTGTGCGGAGGGGGCTGTGTCGGTGATTTTGGTTGTGGATTGACTTGGTTGGGGCTGTGTGGTATAATGAAGGTGTGGTAAATCGGAATTTGTAAATCTGATTGATTTTATAATACAAGGTATTGGAGAGAAATAATATATGTTAGATTTAAAAATCAAATACAACGAACTAACGGCAGAGCAATTTATTGAATTATGGGAAACAGTATGGGGAGATGGACCATCTCTTGAGCAAACAAGATTAGCAATGAAACATACCCTATTTAGAGTTTCTATATGGGACGGAGATTGCATTGTTGCTATGGCAAGAATGAATGGTGATATGGGACTTAATTATTATATTAAAGATGTTGTTGTCAGACCTGAATATCAGGGAAAAGGTATTGGAAGAATGTTAATAGATGAATTAAGAAGGTTTATAAATAACAATGGAGTAAAAGGAACAGATATTTTTGTGGAGCTATGTGCGGTTCCGGATAAGATACCTTTTTATGAAAAATTTGGATTTGAAGCAAATGAGGCACAAAGATTAAAAAAATTTTATCATGTCGAGTAATATTAAATTCCAGTTTTTCCACATGAGAAGAACGCATAGCGGGCACTGTGTTGGTGAAATTTGCGGCGGATTGACTGCGTTGGGGCTGTGCAGCACAATGAAAGTGTGGCAAATTGATATTTGATGAACTTGTTTCAGTAAGTTACAAATAATAAATTAGTGTATGGAGAACAATATGAAAAACAAGAGCAAAAAAATGATGTTGTTTTCACTTATCATAATGCTGAGCTTTTCATTGCTGTCCCTGATCGTTGCTTTTTCTATCAAGAACATTCCTGAAAATATTTCGTATGGATATGTAAACAAAAGAATCGAAAAGCATTCTTGGCATGACAGCTATGAAATTATAAACGATATAATTTGCTTATTCGAATTATGCATTACTATGATTACTACTATAGTTTTTATCATTGCAAAAGTAAAAACTCACGAGAAGATAATGAAAAAAACAATATCGTTATGGGTAGTGCTTGTAATCAGTACGATTGCACTATTACTCAGCAATACTGTTGTGACTGGGTTATCCGATGAAAATGATTATAGTCCGAAATACTATGAATTTTCTGACAATCAACATACACTTGTTTTTGAGGAAAGATCGTTCTTATTGTATGGAGAAGGATATATTTTTCAGATTCAGGACGACAACAGTGCGATTCTGTTAGAACATTTTACAACAGATGATGGTGGCAGAAACAATGGAATGTACGATGTTATTTGGTTTAATGATCATGCTGAAATAACCTATCACACATTTGTAACTGAAAATGATAAAAAGACAGTTGTTGTAAATTTCAAGTGATTTCTGTTTTGGCAAGCTGGTGAAATTTGCGGTATAATGGAGATGCGATAAATCGGAATTTGACGGAGGTAATGAAATGTTTGAAGAATTAGGAATTAGTTTTGGCACAGCACTAATCGTTTTACTTGCATTATATTTTATAGTTAAATGGGCTGTCAGAAATGGAATAAAAGAAGCCTATAAGGATATTACAGGAAAAGTCACTACCGAAGATATTGAAGAAGAACAAGTGTGTAATGAACTAGATCTTAACGAAGAGGAGAAATAGACAATTTCCAGTTTTTCCACATGAAAAGAACGCATAGCGGGCTCTGTGCCGGTGAAATTTACGGCGGATTGACTGCGTTGGGGCTGTGTGGTATAATGGAAATGCAGTAAATCGGAATTTAGGTGGTAAATAATGAAGAAAAGATATTGTATAATACCCCAAATATTGCTTCTGTTCTGGTTTTTTCTTGATATGACAGGTATTTATTTCAGAAATACTTATTTAGTCGCACGCTCATATAAAGATGATGGGATATTTTTTCTTATTTATTTAGTAACAATAATATTATTTATATTTAAGGAAAAATTCGGAAAATGGGCTGTTGCGGTATGGACATCAATATGGTTTGTAGTTCAATTCTTATGCCACGAATGGTATACTATTTTTGGTAAAGGGATAATGGGTTCACTTGAAGGTAAGATAAAGTTTTTTTCAGGGGCTATAAAGTGGCTTGAAATTGATGGAAGATATATACCAGATGTTTATCATTCTATTTTGCATATTCTTATTCTAATGGTTGTTATAACATCCGCAATATATATCAGAAATTCTAAAAAGCAAGCATAAATTCCAGTTTTCAGACAACAAAAAAGCTGTTGTACCAAACAAATGGTACAGCAGCTTTTTGCATATCATAGGGTTTCAGAGAACCGCTTACTTCACAGCACCCTTTTTGATCGACTCGATCAGACCGCCGTTTGCGATAATGGTCTGGATAAATTCCGGAAACGGTGCCACGTGGAATTCCTTGCCGGTGGTGACATCGCGAATGATGCCGTTGTCCAGATCTGCTTCCACCGTGTCGCCCTCGCTGATAGCGTCCACAGCCTCCGGACACTCCACGATCGCCAGACCGATGTTGATAGAGTTCCGGTAGAAGATGCGGGCAAAGCTCTTGGCAATGACCAGAGCAATGCCGCTTTCCTTGATTGCGATCGGAGCGTGTTCCCGGGAAGAACCGCAGCCGAAGTTTTCGCCGCCGACCATGATGTCGCCCGGCTTCACGCGGCTGGTGAAGGTGGTATCCAGATCTTCCATGCAGTGAGAAGCTAGTTCCTTCTTGTCAATGGTGTTCAGATAACGTGCCGGAATGATGACGTCCGTGTCCACGTTGTCGCCGTATTTGATGACAGTTCCGTTCAGTTGCATGATTACAGTACCTCCTTCGGGGAAACGATCTTGCCGGCAATGGCACTTGCTGCTGCAACCGCCGGACTTGCCAGGTATACTTCAGATTCCGGGTGACCCATTCTGCCTACGAAGTTCCGGTTTGTGGTGGAAACTGCACGTTCGCCGGCAGCCAGAATGCCCATGTGTCCGCCCAGACACGGGCCGCAGGTCGGGGTAGATACTACGCAGCCAGCCTCGATGAAGTCCTTCAGCAGACCATTTTCCATAGCCTTCAGGTAAATTGCCTGTGTTGCCGGAATGATAATGGCACGGACGTTCTTTGCCACCTTTTTGCCGCGGATAATGGAAGCAGCTTCTTCGATGTCCTTGTAGAAACCGTTGGTGCAGGAGCCGATGACAACCTGATCGATCTTCACCTCGCCCACTTCGTCAATGGTGCGGGTGTTGCCCGGCAGGTGCGGGAATGCCACGGTGGACTTGATCTCGGACAGGTCGATCTCAATAACTTCATCGTAAACGGCATCTTCGTCAGCCTTGTACACAACCGGCTTGCGGTCGCTGTGCTCTGCCACGAATGCCAGTGTCTGGTCGTCAACCTCGAAGATACCGTTCTTGGCACCAGCTTCGATTGCCATATTGGTCATGGTCAGACGGTCGCTCATGGACAGAGAAGCCACGCCCTCACCGGTGAATTCCATAGAGCGGTACAGAGCACCGTCCACGCCGATCTTGCCAATGATGTGCAGGATCACGTCCTTGCCGGAGATGTACGGGTTCAGCTTGCCCTTGAGAACAAACTTGATAGCAGACGGCACCTTGAACCAAGCCTTGCCGATCGCCATGCCGCAGGCCATGTCAGTAGAGCCGACACCGGTAGAGAATGCACCCAGTGCACCGTATGTGCAGGTGTGAGAGTCTGCACCGATAACAACGTCACCGGAAACGACCAGTCCTTTTTCCGGCAGCAGGGCGTGTTCGATACCCATTTGACCAACGTCATAGAAGTGGGTGATCTCCTTTTCGCCGCAGAAATCGCGGCACATTTTACACTGTGTGGCAGCCTTGATGTCCTTGTTCGGGGCAAAGTGATCCATGACCATGGTCACCTTGTCCTTATCGAAAACGTTGTCCTTGTTCAGCTTGTTGAATTCCCGAATTGCAACGGGAGAAGTGATGTCGTTGCCCAGTACCCGATCCAGATTGACCAGGATCAGCTGACCGGCTTCGACAGAATCCAGGCCGGCGTGTGCAGCAAGGATCTTTTGTGTCATTGTCATACCCATAGGGTGAGTTCCTCCTTTATGTGATTTGCTGTGTTTCCTTAATCCATGCGGTTGATGATCGCACCCTGATCCGCAGAGGAAACCATCTTGGAATACCGCTTCAGATAGCCGGTGAGGTTTTCCTTGACCAGAATCTTGGTGGTCTTTTTCCGTTCTGCCAGTTCCTCGTCGGAAACTTCCAGCTGAATGCTGTGGTTCGGAATGTCAATGGAGATGATGTCGCCGTCCTGTACATAGGCAATGGTACCGCCGTTGACTGCTTCCGGAGAAACGTGACCGATTGCTGCACCGCGTGTCGCACCGGAGAAGCGGCCGTCTGTGATGAGGGCAACGTCCTTGTCCAGTCCCATGCCGGCGATTGCAGAAGTCGGGGAGAGCATTTCCCGCATGCCCGGACCGCCTGCAGGTCCCTCGTACCGGATCACAACGACATCACCCTTGACGATCTTGCCGCCGGTGATCGCTGCAATAGCTTCTTCTTCGCTGTTGAATACCTTTGCCGGTCCCTTGTGTACCAGCATTTCCTTTGCAACGGCACTCCGCTTTACAACGCAGCGATCCGGAGCCAGATTGCCCTTGAGGACAGCAATACCGCCGGTTTCGCTGTACGGCTGATCGATCGGGCGAATGATGTCGGTGTTCTTGTTGATACATCCCTTGATGTTCTCTGCCATGGTCTTGCCGGTGACAGTCATCACATCGGTGTGGAGCAGATTCTTCTTGGTCAGTTCGTTCAGAACGGCATAGATGCCGCCGGCTTCGTTCAGGTCTTCCATGTATGCGTGACCTGCCGGAGCAAGGTGGCAGATGTTCGGGGTGCGTGCACTGATCTGGTTGACCATGTCCAGATCGATTTTGATGCCGCATTCGTTGGCAATTGCCGGCAGGTGCAGCATGCTGTTGGTGGAACAGCCCAGTGCCATATCTGCGGTCAGTGCGTTTTCAAAAGCGTCTGCGGTCATGATGTCGCGGGGACGGATATTCTTCCGGTACATATCCATAACTGCCATACCAGCCTGTTTTGCCAGCTTGATACGTTCAGAATATACTGCCGGAATGGTGCCGTTGCCTTTGAGCCCCATGCCCAGCACTTCAGTCAGGCAGTTCATAGAGTTTGCGGTGTACATGCCGGAGCAGGAACCGCAGGTGGGGCAGGCGTTGTTCTCGAATTCTTCCACGTCCTCCAGAGTGAACTTGCCGGCAGCGTAAGAGCCGACAGCTTCAAACATGCTGGACAGACTGGTTTTCTTGCCCT
>OFSC01001429.1_pt1 | contig 15443 bp, 17 predicted proteins | sample 1543201 | NCBI WGS metagenome assembly OFSC01 (sample SAMN04209228, study PRJEB22552) | human gut metagenome | biome: gut; material: feces | host: Homo sapiens | place: USA: Oklahoma
ATCTGCCGATTTTCTCACCCCTTTCTCCGCGTGCCGAAAGCGTGGCACGGGGAGTTTCGCTGTCTGCGGACAGCGATCAGGGCTCCTCGCTCTGAACCTCGCCAGCATTTTTGAAAAAATTGCTAGAGCAAAAAACGCTATTGATGCAATCACCTGCGGGTTTCGTGTGATAAACTCATTCTGCCAGAAAATGTGTTCCGATCGGTTCGCCGTCAAAGAGGGCGTACAGCTGTTCCGGATCTCTGCCGTTCATGATGACCATATCCACGCCGGCTTCGGTGGCAATTTTTGCAGCATTGATCTTGGTTGCCATGCCGCCACTGCCCAGTGCCGAACCGGCACCGCCTGCCATTTGTTCAATGCGGGCATCGATTTTCCGGACTTCCCGAATGACCTGTGCATTGGCATCGGTGCGGGGGTCGGCGGAGTACAGTCCGTTGATGTCGGACAGGATAATCAGCAGATCTGCTCCCACTGCGGCAGCAACCGTAGCGGAAAGGGAGTCGTTTTCGCCGATTTCCAGTTCCAGCTCATCGATTGCCACCGTGTCGTTCTCGTTGACAATGGGAATCACGCCCATTTCCAGCAGTCTGCCAATGGTGTTCTGTACGTGGGGCAGACGCTCGTTGGTCAGGGTGGCACGTGTCAGCAAAATCTGTGCTACGGTAACATTATATTTGGAAAACATGTCGTCGTAAATGTGCATCAGTTCGCACTGTCCCACTGCGGCGGCAGCCTGTTTGGAGGGCGTGTCCTTGGGGCGTTCCGGCAGGTTCAGCTTGCCGACACCCATGCCCACCGCACCGGAGGAAACCAGCAGCAGTTCCTTTCCCGCGTTGTGGAGGTCGGACAAAATCCGCACCAGATTGGTCATGCGGCGAATGTTCAGTTTTCCGGTTTTATGTGTCAGCGTGGAAGTTCCCAGCTTGAGAACGATACGCTTTTTTGAGGATACATCTATCATTTTGGTTTTTCTCCTTATGGTGCAGTAATCACATTCTGCGGCGTTCCGGCGAGCCAGCACCGTAAATTTTCCGCCGCCAGTTCCAGCAGCCGCTGTCTGGTTTCCAGCGGTGTCCATGCCGCATGGGGTGTCAGCGTGCAGTTTTCCAGCCTGAACAGCGGCGTATCTCCCATGGGCTCTTCCGTCAGCACGTCCAGTGCGGCACCGGCGATCACGCCCTTTTGCAGAGCCTGTGCCAGGTCGGCTTCCACGATCAGTCCGCCCCGTGCGGTATTCACCAGCAGAGCCGTGGGCTTCATGGTGCTCAGCCGCCGGGCATTGACCATGCCGGCAGTCTGTTCTGTCAGGGGCGTGTGCAGGGTGAGAATGTCCGCCTGCCGGAACGCTTCGTCCAGCGATACCAGCGGATAGGGGCAGTTTTGGGGCTGGGTTCGTGTGGCGATGCAGAGCCGCATGCCAAAAGCAGCACCAATTGCGGCAACCTTTTTGCCGATGCTGCCGTAGCCCACCACTGCCAGCGTTTTTCCGGCGAGTTCCTGCATGGGGTAGGGCATGATGCAGAAAGTCTTTGCCTGTTTCCACGCACCCTGCCGGACAGCGGCATCATACTGTGCCACGCGGCTGTAGTGGTGGAGGATCAGGGCAAAGGTGTGCTGTGCCACGGCATCGGTGGAATAGCCTGCCACATTGCAGACTGTTACGCCGTGTGCTTTTGCGGCGGCAATGTCAATGTTGTTATAGCCGGTGGCACATTCGCCCACATACCGCAGCTTCGGACAGCGGTCGAACAATTCCGCCGGAATGGGCGTTTTGTTGCAGAGAATGCCGTCGGCATCGCTCACACGTTTCGCCAGCTGTTCCGGTGCGGTGAGGTCGTAGATCTGCACTTCGCCAAACTGTGAAAATATGTCCAGCGACACCCCGCCGCCGGACAGGGTCGCTCCGTCTGTCACTACCAGTTTCATGCGTCGGTTTCCTCGGTTTTGCTGTCGCCGGCGGTGTCGGCTGCCTGTGCAGCGGCTGCCTGCTTCTCCTTTTTGCGGGCGATTATGGACAGAACAATGGCTCCCAGCAGAAGCACCAGTTCAAAGATGCCCACCGTGTGGAACCAGACCTTGTTGTGTTCGCCGCCGACGTAGATCAGCAGGGAAGCGACGATGCCCACTGCCAGAAGCAGCTGGTACGGGCGACGCAGGCGAATGAACTGCACAACGAAAAAGGCTCCTGCGATCAGGCAGAAGATCAGGTGATAGGTGAATGAAATCGGAAATGTACTTGCGTCCATAGTGAAAAAACTTCCTTTCTGTTGATACGAATCCTGTTTGCGGGATTCCCATGACCGGCGTTCTGCCGGATATACCTTTTTATTATAGCATAGATGATGCTGGTTTGCAATGGGTTTTGTGTACTTTTTGGGTGGCTGCCCATAGAAAAAGCCGCCGGCAGAATTGCCGACGGCTTGCGTTTCAAACGAAAGCAGTTATAAACGTCTGTTTCGTATTTTGTGTCATCAATTTTTTTGAGAAATGCATGCAAAAAGATGCGAAGCAGACTCTAATACATGCTCAAAATCGCCTTAATACACGCTCAAAGTAACGTTTGCCGTTGTTGGTCCAACAACGTTGATATTCACGGTTTCCGGAATAGAATCCATTGTGAGATCATAGCGTCCTTCTTCAAAATAAATGGTCTTTTGGATTCCTGCTCCCATAAATCCCACGTCAACCAGTGCAGTCAGAGCATCTGTATTGTCCAGAACGCCGTCACCGTTCACGTCCATCAAGTTATAGCATACTTCCGAAAATTCGTCGTTATAATCCAGAACAGAATCCAGAAGATCTGCACCCTTTACGTTGGAGCAAGCGTTTCCGGCACCAGATCTGGCAACACAATACAACCGGAAGTACACCGTTACTACGTCCAGCTGAGATGTCTTATCCATTTGCCCCAGTGCATACACCTGATTCTCATGGATCCAGTCTGCATCGCTCTGGTCAACAACACCGTCGCCGTTCACATCTGCCAGCTTCAACTGCTCCGCAGTCAAAGCCTCGTTGTCCACATACAGTGCATGTGTCACCATTGCCGCATCGTGTCCGGTGATAAAACCGTCCATGTCCACATCGCCCAGTGCATACGCTCCCTCAGCACTTGCACTCATGGCAGATACCGGCAGTGCTGCCAGTGCCATAACGCCCGCAAGAACTGCGGAAATACCCTTTCTCATCTTCATAAGTAAAAGCCCCTTTCTGATTAAAAATGCGATAAACTCCTGCCATTTTGGCAGACATTTATCTAATTTTATTATAATGGTTTTTTGTATTTTGTCAATCTTTCAACCGGTGTGATTTTGCACAAATTTTTCAGGATAAATTGCTATATGTTCCACAAATAAAAAAACAGCCGCTGGCAGCAATGCCAGCGGCTTGAGTTTGAAATAAAAATAGTTGTGAAATTACTTTACAGAAATATTTCGCAAAATTTGTGAATCCTCAATAAGAAAACTCTTTTCTGTTTCCACCAATTTCAATTACGCCACAAGCAGTAATATAATCTGGGAGGTTCAAAGCGTTTTCCCCTAAATCATACCGGTTTTCAGCAAAATAAATTGTAGACTGATAACCACAGCCACGCAGTCCCAAGGAGAGTGTGGACACAAATATATCATTTATATCCAAAACACCATTGCCGTCTGCGTCCAGCAAATTAAAAATTACCTTCGGCATTTTGCCGTTTACAAGCATGTCGTCCAATTCCGCGGTAGTTTCTGGATAGGAGTCCTCCGTCAATTCTACAGAATAGCCGGCACCTGTTTCTGCGACATACCAACTCTGGTAATACAGTGAGATGGAGCAAAGTTCAACACCACTCTGCTGATCTCTTTCGCACATAACACCCAGTGCATATGTTTCGTTCTCGTGAATCCAATCCGCATCGCTTTGGTCAACAACACCGTCGCCGTTCACATCTGCCAACTTCAACTGCTCATCATTCAAAGCACTATTGTCCACATACAGTGCACGTGTCACCATTGCCGCATCGTGTCCGGTAATATAGCCGTCCATGTCTACATCGCCCAGTGCATACGCTCCCTCAGCACTTGCACTCATGGCAGATACCGGCAGTGCTGCCAGTGCCATAACGCCTGCAAGTACTGCGGAAATACCCTTTCTCATTTTCATGCAAATTCCTCCTTTAAGTTTAATTATCATATACCACTGTTACAGGTAACAGGGTATTGATTTCTTTATTTGAAATTGTTGCTCCTGCACCAGCTTCAGCAACATATTTTGCCAGACTGTCACTATCAGTATCTTGAATCATAGTATTGTGATCAATATCTGCCACTGCCGCACATTTCAGGAACGGATAATTTTTGCTCCAAGTACTGTTGCGGTTTTTTAACTGTTGATCCAAATAAGTTGTACTCAATTGACCTTCGACTGAATCCGAGAGGATTTTCTCCATATAAAAGAGATCTGTTGAATCTACAATATTATTGTTGTCAATATCCCCCAATTTAACATATGTGGAAGGCGAAATCTCAACTATGGCATCAGCATCACTGCTACTCAAATTTCCATCACAATCATGCGAGAATTTTGCATTAGGTTCACTCGGTGAATTATATTGAGTAAAGCCAACTCTAAAATTATAATTACCTTTATAATTTTTGTCTACATCATATACGACAGAAAATTCGAATTGTTCATGCGATGAACTAGATTGGGGTATATACGTCATTGAGGTGTAATTTTTTTCCTCTGCATAGTAATGGAATTTAACCATTCCGCGTTTGGGAAAGTCAAAATAATCATCATCATTGCTACTTTTAACTGCCGGATCATTCATGATAACAAACACCATGTTTTGAATTCCCGGATTGTTTAAAATTTTCAATGTCAACTTAACCTTAGTATCAGAAACCTTGGTTGTATAAATTGTATACTGCATAGACGAATTTTTGCCTACGCCATAAGACATGTCAACCGCACTTGTCGGAATTGCCATTGCCCCTGCCATAGAAGACAGAGTCACCGCCGAAACCAAGGCTGCAACGGTTTTCGTCAAAAACTTTTTCATTTTATCACGTCCCTTTGAAAATCTGTATATCATTGATAAATATGGAAAAGAGCTCTTTCTACCTTTATTATACACCAGTTCTTCTCTGCTGTCAATAGATTTTTAACGATTTTGTAAAAGAAGATTTCGACACGATTCGACAATTGGCATCTACTATTTTTATTATAGCGGTAATTCACAAAATTGTCAACCTTGGAATAGTGCACAAATTTTTATAGAAAAATTCGGCAGATCATACAACCAACGCCAAACAAAAAAGCGTTCCGGCAAGAGCCGAAACGCTTCCATTTTCGTTGTAAAAAACAGCTTAGTCGCTGACATACGGCAGCAGTGCGATGTGTCTTGCACGCTTGATTGCAGTTGTCAGTTCACGCTGGTGGAATGCACAAGTGCCGGTGACTCTGCGGGGCAGAATCTTTGCACGTTCAGTCATGCACTTCTTGAGCTTGGCAACGTCCTTGTAGTCGATACGCTCAACGCGATCTACACAGAACATACAAACCTTTTTGCGGGGGCGTTTGCCGCCACGCTGAGATCTTTCTCTCTCCATGATGTTTTTATCCTCCTATCTGCAATGCGGTATTTCTTTGGATTCGATCAGAAGGGAACTTCGCCGTCACTCAGAATTTCCTCAAAGTCACCCAGATCGCCCAGCTGCATCGCACCCGGTGCGTTGTTCGCTGCCGGAGCCTGCGGTGCAGGCTGTGCTGCCGGCTGCTGATATGCCGGTGCGGACTGTGCAGGAGCCGGCTGTGCATACGCCGGCTGCTGATAGGCACCCTGATACCCGCCGCCATTTTCCTGTGCGGAACGCTTGGACTCTCCAAAGGTAACATTGTCTGCCAGAACTTCCATGCTGTAGTGCTTTACACCATTCTGGTCGGTGTAGTCATTGTTTCGCAGACTGCCTTCCACAATGATCATACTGCCCTTGTGGAAATAGCGGCTGACAAACTCTGCCTGCTGCCGCCAGCAGCTGACGTTGATAAAATCAGCTTCCCGTTCGCCGGTCTGCTTATTCGTAAAACGACGATCGATCGCCAGACGAATGCGGCAAACTGCAACACCGCTCGGCGTCTGCCGGAAATCCGGATCCGCACACAGCCGTCCCATCAGAATTACTTTGTTCAGCATGTTGTTCCCCTTTCTGAAATTCGTCTTACTTTACGGTAACGAGAGAACGCAGAACGCCGTCTGTGATGTTCAGAACACGCTCTACTTCTGCCGGAACGTCCGGAGTGGACGTAAAGGTATACAGTGTGTAGTAACCGTCCGGCTCGTCGTTGATCGGATAAGCCAGCTTACGCTTGCCCCACTCGTTTACTTCGTCCAGTGTGGCAGCAGATGCGATCTTCTCGCGGAACTTTTCAACCAGTTCCTTTACAGCTTCTTCACCGTTCTTCAGACTGAAAACCGTCATCAGTTCGTAGGATTCCTGTTTCTTTGCCATACTCAATACACCTCCTTCTGGATTTCGCCCATGCAGGGCATGAGCAAGGATAACACACCTATTATACCAAACCCGACAAAAAAAGTCAAGCCCTTTTGCAAAAAAATTTGCACGGAAATTTTCCGGCTTTTTGTGCGGCTTTGCCGGTGCCGGTTCCTGCCGCGGCTGTGATCTGTGCTTGGATACCTAATATAAAAGGAAAGGACACGGTGTACGTGTCCTTAAAAAATTTTGACGCAGTAAACATTCTTAGCAGCGTTCTGAAAGCTGTCTTTGCTTACTTCGCATATAAAAAGAAATAACCGCCCGTGACTCCAATCATGACAGCTATTTCTTAACACATGTGGGAACAGACCGTCTGCTGGCGTGCCCTTTTTTATTTTTATTGTACTCTATTCTTTTTTGTTTGTCAAGCGTTTATCATTGCGTTTTATGCCGCAGGGTGTGGCAATATAACAGGGATAGATTCACCCCAGTCCCTCCGCCTGTGCAAAGGTCATGCCGTCATGGAGTGCCATGTTGAGGGCACACGCCAGCAGATCGCCGGCGTGGTCGATCAGCCGGTCGATGTCCCGTGGCGTGACCATCATGTTGGGGCGATCCTTGGGAACGCTTTTGCCGTAGATGCCCTGTACGGCGGTGTGGAGGTCTACCACAGTGGGAATCCCCAGTGCGATCACCGGCACCCCCAGCGTCCGGCGGGAGAGTTCCGCACGGTGATTTGCCACGCCGCTGCCGGGGGAAATGCCGCTGTCACTCATCTGAATCGTTGTGCCCAGTCGGGAGAGTTTCGCACACGCCAGAGCATCTACCGCCACCACTGCCGCCGGCCGGATCTGTTTGCAGACCGCTTCGATCAGTTCTGCCGACTCCATGCCGGTCTGCCCCAGCACACCGCCGGCAAGCACACAGACTGGCCGCAGTTCCGGCAGATAGGTGAGTTCCTCCGCAGTGAGGGCGGTGCGGAGGTGCCGCGTTGCCAGCACTTTCGAAGCGACGCGGGGTCCCAGAGCGTCTGGCGTAATGGCACGGTTTCCCAGCCCTGCCAGAAAAACACAGCCCTCCTGCGGCAGAAATTTCCCCAGTTCCGCGGCGAGCTCCTCTGCCATTTCCTGATAGTTGGCACTGCTGCGGGAAATGGCAGGGGCTTCCAGTGTGACGTATCGTCCGGCAGGCTTTCCGATGGGGGCACCGCAGACATCATTCTTGATGCGGATCTCTGTGACGGAAAAAGCATTCCCGCGGGTTTCCTGTGTGACTCCCGGCAGACTGGGGGTGGCGGCGGTGCGTTCGACGGCTAGGTCGGTGCGAATTGGCTCCATGTGGCATAACCTCCTGTGTTTTTGTGCAAATTGCTGGCTTTTCACGCGAAAAAATTGTGGCGTTCCTTGAAAATACCTATTGCATTTTCGGACGGGCTGTGTTATAATAGAGTTTAGTCACGGCGTTCTGATAAGAATGCCAGCATTTGGTCGTTCCAATTGCGGGGAAGTTTCCCCACGAAATGACAGTACCGTGTCAATGCTGTCATTAGTGTATGACGTACAGAATCCGGTGATTCGAGGGAATTCTACCCATTATTTTTGATTGTAAAAAAGGAGATCTGAACTATGCCGAATATTCGTTCTGCTAAGAAGCGTGTAAAAGTAAGTGCAACCAAGACTGCTGCCAACAAGGCTCGCAAGTCTAACCTGAAGACCATGATCAAGAAGGCTGATGCAGCTTGTGCAGCAAATGCTGCTGACAAGGAAGCTGCTGTACGCGTTGCCATCAAGCGTGTCGATCAGGCTTGTGCAAAGGGTCTGATGCACAAGAATGCAGCTGCTCGCAAGAAGTCCCAGCTGGCAAAGAAGCTGAACGCTGCAAAGTAAGCGAAAGCGAATTTCATTTTGCAAAGAGAAAGAGCGTATGCCCGATGTGGGTGTACGCTCTTTTTGTACTTTAAAACGGCAGTCCGAAACTGACTTGCAGGGCGTGGTCTACCCGCGTCATGGACGGTTCGTCCAGCTCGCCCATGCGGTCTTTCAGCCGCCGTTTGTCCAGCGTGCGGATCTGCTCCAGCAGCACCACGCTGTCCTTGGTCAGTCCGCAGGTGGCTGCCTGCACGTCGATGTGGGTGGGCAGCTTGGCTTTTTCCCGCCGGCTGGTGATCGCCGCCGCAATTACGGTGGGGCTGTGCCGGTTTCCGACATCATTTTGCACAATAAGTACCGGTCGGACACCGCCCTGTTCAGAGCCGACAACGGGGCTCAGGTCTGCATAATAAATTTCGCCACGCTTGACCAGCATGGGGAATCCCTCCTTTATCCGTCAAGGCAATGCCGCACAGGTCTTGTGCAGTATTGTCTTAGAAAACACAACGATGAATGGCTTTGTGTGATCACGCTCTTAGTATGCCCGTGATTTTCAAAAATAATCGATACTGTTTTATTATATTCGCGGAGGGAAAAAGGAGTGCTATTGCAGATAGGACGGCAGGAGAAATTCCATATGGGGAAGATTGCGGACAATGCCGAACAGCAGAAGTACAACAACGCTGCCCCACAGCAGAAGATTTTCCCCTTTGCTGCCCTTGGCGAACCACTTGGGATTCCACAGCACCCGAACCAGAAATGCCGCCAGCCACAGAGGAGAGAGCAGAGCAATTGCCAGATTTTCCCTGGCAGCACCAAGGAGATCCAGATGCAGCAGGCGAATGCAAAAATGAGAGATGCCGCAGCCCGGACACGCCAGTCCGGTGATCTTCTGGAACAGGCAGGGGATCCGCAGCGGTGTCAGCTGGGTGACGATATAATACGCCAGCCCCAGCAGAAAAAAGATGCCGGCAGTTCGGAGCTGTTTGCGGTGGGTGCGGAAAAAGAAACGCAGATTTTGCAGCAAAAGGGATACCTCCTTGCCGGTTGCGGGAAAGTTTGTCGTACAGAAAAAAGCTGCACCGGAATCGTTCCGTGCAGCTTTTGTGTTTTGTTCAGCGGGAAAAGCACAGGCTCTTATGCCAGCTGGTTCAGTTCATTCTGCATCAGGGCATAGGATACGATACCCAGCCCGAAAATTGCCAGGATCAGATAGAGAATGCCGCTGTTGCCGGAGGGAAGTCCACGGGACGTTTTTACCTGATCAATGGCATCGCCCTGCTTGTAGAGCCAGTACCACATGTAGATGTTGCAGGTGATGATGCTCAGCAGAATGACCATGCCGCCGGAAGTGGCATTGGGATCACCTGTCAGCTTGTTGACATCTTCTGTCAGTTTGTAGATCCAGTACAGGCCATAGATGCCGCAGGTCACAATAGACAGAATGATGCACAGGGCAATGTTTCTCTGTTCGATGGGGCCGCCGTAGGGGTTGCCGTTGAATACCGGCGGCGGTGTCTGGGGCGGAACGTTGTTGTTCGGAACTGCTCCGTTGGGAGTCGGTGCTTCATTGGACAGCGGGGCTCCGCAGCTTGCACAGAATGCTGTGCCGTCAGAATTGTTGCTGCCGCATTTCGGACAAATCATAAGTATTCTCCTTTAATATGAATTGAAATCGGACGGTTTGCGGGCTGCCGCAGATGGTCAGTTTCTGTAGTGTATGTTTAGTATACCATATTCTATGGCAATTGTCAATGAGAATATGCGAAAATGTTGAAAAATCATAGTGGCATCATTGATGAGGCAATAATGGATATGGGAAAATTTCTCCGTCTGCCCTTGCGGAAAACGGCAATTCTCCCCACAGCAAGCCCACTTTTCTTTCATTTGTCAAAAAATTAACAGCTTTCCCTTTCGATTTTGCACAAATCTCCAAAATGTGCGGAAAAGTAGTGACAAACGGGGCGTGTTATGGTATACTTGTACTTGAGGCAATACCGAACAAAGCCCGCCTGCGGCTTTGCACAGTGTTCCCTTCGCAAAATCAGACAGCCCGATGCAGATCTGGATACGGGCTGACCAAAAGAACCGCCTGACGTGCGAATATCCTGCTGTCGTCAGTGCGTGAAATCGAATTTGGCGGCGGAACTGCCGCGATAAAGGATAGGAAGCGTGAATGTTATGGAAAACATGGAAAACAATTTTGACGTGATCATTGCCGGTTGCGGTGCTGCCGGACTGTACGGTGCCATCAATCTGCCGTCAGACTGCCGGATCCTGCTGCTGTGCAAACAGGAACTGACCCTGTGCAACTCTGCACTGGCTCAGGGCGGGATCGCCGGTGTGTATAAGTCGCCGGAGGATTCCATTGAACTGCACGAGCATGACACCATGGTTGCCGGCGGGTTTACCAACAATCCGGAAACGGTGCACATTCTGACCACACATGCCGCACACGAGATTCAGGCGATTCTGGATTTCGGCGTGGACTTTGACCGGACACCGGACGGCGAACTCCACCGGACACTGGAGGGCGGTCACAGCCGCCACCGCATTTTCCACCACAAAGATGCCACCGGTGCGGAGATCCTGGACAAGCTGCTCAAAAAGGTAAAGACCCTGCCCAATGTGACCATTCTGGAACACGCCATGATGACGGGCATGCAAAAGACCGACACCGGCTTTTCTGTCAATGTGATGCAGGGCGGCTCCTGCACCGTGTACAGCAGCCACTTTATGATACTGGCTACCGGCGGCATCGGACGGGTCTACCGGTTCACCACTAATTCCAAGATCGCTACCGGCGACGGCATTGCATTTGCCTATGAAAACGGTGCGGAGATCCGGAACCTGCATCTGATCCAGTTCCACCCCACAGCATTCAACGACCACCACACCAGAGAGTGCTTCCTGATCTCGGAGGCTGTCCGCGGCGAGGGGGCATATCTGCTGAACTGCAACAAGGAACGCTTCATGGACCGGTATGACGAACGGCTGGAGCTGGCTCCCCGTGATGTGGTTTCCCATGCCATTATTCTGGAAAGCCGCAGAACCCATTCCGACAACTTCTATCTGGACATTTCCTATAAGGACTCGGAGTTCATCAAGAACCGGTTCCCCATGATCTACGAAAAGGTTCTGGAACAGGGCTACGACATGACCAAGGAGCCGATTCCGATCTTCCCCTGCCAGCACTACCTCATGGGCGGCATTCAGGTGGACGACAATTCCGAAACTACAGTTCCCAATCTGTACGCTGCCGGCGAATGCTCCCATACCGGTGTACACGGCAACAACCGTCTTGCCAGCAATTCTCTGCTGGAGGCTCTGGTGTTCTCCAGACAGGCGGCACTGGACATTGCCAAGAAGCTGCCGGACGCTCCCAAGACCTTTACCGCCGCAGAATTCCCCACCAAGCCGAACCCGCAGAAGATTCCGAAAGGACTGCGTACCGAAATTCGGCAGATCATGCAGGACAACTATTTTGTTATTCCCAACAAGGAAAAGCTGCCGGAGGGATTCCGGAGAATCACCGAGATCCGCGACCAGCTGCTGAACGGCAACTATATTGTAGATGCCGACTATGTAGAAGCAAAGTCGCTGGCAACGGTGGCATATATTATTCTGAAAGAAGTACTTTAAGGAATCATCGTGAAAGGAACCATTCCCCATGTTACAGCAAACCTATATTGACCGACTGATCACCACCGCACTGGACGAAGATATTCACTATATCGACGTGACCACTGACAATCTGCTGGACGACGCACACACCAGTGAGGCGTATTATCTGGCAAAGGACAGCGGTGTGCTCTGCGGCATTGACATTGCCAAGCGGGTGTTTGAACTGGTTGGCGGCGACTTCACCATGGATATTCGCATTCATGACGGCGAACCGGTGAAAAAGGGCGATATTATCGCCACCATGACCGGCAGCACCAAGACCCTGCTGAAAGGCGAACGGACTGCCCTGAACATTCTCCAGCACATGAGCGGCATTGCCACTGCCACACACCAGTGCGTGGAACTGGTGGCTGGCACCAACGCCCAGATCACCGATACCCGCAAGACCCTGCCGGGGCTGCGTCCGCTGCAAAAGTATGCCGTGACAGTGGGCGGCGGCAAGAACCACCGGTACAATCTGTCTGACGGTGCCATGCTGAAAGACAACCACATCGATGCTTACGGCGGCATTACGCCGGCTGTGGCTGCCCTGCGGAAAAAGATCGGGCACATGGTGAAGATTGAAGTGGAAGTGCGGACACTGGAAGAACTGGAAGAAGCCCTGTCTGCCGGTGCGGACATCATCATGCTGGACAACATGAGCTGCGAGGATATGACCAAGGCAGTGCAGCGTGTGGACGGCAAGGTGCTGCTGGAAGCTTCCGGCAACGTGACCGCGGAAACCATTCGGGGCATTGCAGAAACCGGCGTGGACATCATCTCGCTGGGAGCACTGACCCATTCTGTCAAGTGCTTTGATATTTCCATGCGGATCTCTGCAAAGAAATAAAGGCAATGCTGCACAAGCTTTGTGCGGTGTTGCCCTAAGAGCTTGTGTTCATAGGCATCTATTCACGTCTTTTCGGCAAATTTTGCTGCATACTGCGTTAAAAATTCTTGCCAGACATAGAGTATGCCTGCGAATTTTTGCCTTGTCTGCAACAAAATTTGCTCGAAAATCCGCACACATTTCCTATGAACACAAGCTCTAAGACAACTGATCGTTTTTGAACCGGCGGCGGGAGATTCCTGTCTGCCGGTTTTTTGTGTCTTGTAAGGGAAACACTGCACGCATCTTACGCACAAGCTTTATTCAGTGTTTCTCAAGAAAAATGTGAATCTTTCTGCAAACGTCTTGACAATTTCACGGAAACAGTGTAAAATAAAAGTGTTGTATCAAATTACAAACGATTCTCAGTGAAAATGCTGGGTGACGCTGCGTTTTTTGCGTGTGCGTCGTGGTTATTCATGTATCCCGTCTGCCGGCAGATTTGTTCCGGCAATGGGTTCCGATAGAGCAGAGAAGGCAGTTCCTGCGATGTGTGGGAAACCGCTTTTTTTCTGGAAATGGACTTGTGAGCCGTGCGGAACAGGATTCTGCCGCACGGCATACAGGAAAGAAAGGCGATCCTGCACAGCGTTTTGGATGGGATTGTCTATGATCCTCATGATACGTCCTAAGACATCAATGCATAAGGCAATATCGTACAAAGAGCGTCTGGCGACTTTGTGTGATGCTGTCTGAAAGCGATTCGGCGGAACGGAGAATGCCGCGGATTTGCTTTGCAGGACGGAGAGGGGAAGGAGATGCACGTCTTCCTGAGGAAAATTCCCGACTGTCGGGAAACACAAGTGAATACAAGACGCACATGCCGCCTTTGGCAGAACGCCGCTGTGTTGTATACAGATAGACAAATACAAAACAGATTTTAAAGGAGGTAGTGCATAGACATGCAAGCGATGAACTGGGCACTGGCAGCAGTGCTTTGTCTGGTGGCTTTGCTGGTGGGTGCCGCGATTGCCGGATTTCTGGCGTACCGCAAGGGCGTACAGTCCGGCGTTGAACAGCGGAAACAACAGGCAGAAGCTACTATCGGCTCCGCCGAAAAAGAAGCCGGACGCATTCTGGAAGATGCCAAAAAAGAGGCAGAGGCCAAGCGGAAGAATGCCATGGTGGAAGCAAAAGACGAAATTTATAAACTCCGTTCTGAAGCGGAAAAAGAAATCAAAGACAGACGCTCTGAAATCGGCAGACAAGAACACCGGATTCAGCAGAAAGAGGAAAATCTGGACAAAAAGACAGATAATCTGGACCGGAAGGAAGAATCCCTCAAGCAGCGTCTGAAAAATGCAGACAAGAAGCTGGCAGAGGCGGAAGAAGTCAAGAACAGCCAGCTGAAAGAACTGGAACGCATTTCCGGACTGACACAGGATCAGGCAAAGGAATATATCCTGAGCACGCTGGACAGCGAACTGGTGCACGAAAAGGCTGTGAAGATCTCCTACTATGAGCAGCAGATCAAGGACGAGTGTGAGGAAAAGGCTCGCAGCTATATCTCCCTCGCCATTGCCAAGTGTGCGGCAGATCAGGTTTCAGAAACGGCAGTTTCCGTTGTGGCACTGCCCAACGACGAAATGAAAGGCCGTATCATCGGCAGAGAGGGCAGAAATATCCGGACACTGGAAACCCTCACCGGCGTGGACATCATCATTGACGACACACCGGAGGCAATCGCCCTGTCCTGTTTCGACCATGTTCGTCGGGAAGTGGCAAGGATTGCTCTGGAAAAGCTGATCGCAGACGGCAGAATCCACCCGACCAAGATCGAGGAAATGGTGGAAAAGGCAAAGCGGGAAGTGGAACATCGGATCCGGCAGGAGGGCGAACGTGCCGTGCTGGAAACCAATGTGCACGGACTGAACAACGAGTTGGTCAAGCTGCTGGGACGGCTGTATTACCGCACCAGCTATCGGCAGAATGTGCTGATGCACTCTATCGAGGTTTCCAAGCTGTGCGGTGTGCTGGCTTCGGAACTGGGCGTTGATGCCAATCTGGCACGCCGTGCCGGACTGCTCCACGATATTGGTAAGGCTCTGACTGCGGAGATCGAGGGTTCTCATGTACAGATCGGTGTTGATGTTTGCCGGAAGTACAACGAGAGCAACGAGGTCATTCACGCGATCGAGGCTCACCACAACGATGTGGAACCGAAAACCGCAATCGCATGTATCGTACAGGCGGCAGATGCCATTTCTGCGGCACGTCCGGCGGCGAGAAGCGAAAACTACGAGAATTATATCAAGCGGTTACAGAAGCTGGAAGGCATCTGTTCTTCTTATGAGGGCGTAGAAAAGTGCTACGCATTGCAGGCTGGTCGTGAGATTCGTGTCATGGTGGTACCGGAGATCATCAACGATGAGAAAATGGTACTGGTGGCAAGACAGATCGCCAAGCAGATCGAAAACGAAATGGATTATCCGGGTCAGGTCAAGGTCAACCTGATTCGCGAAAGCCGCGTGGTCGATTACGCAAAGTAAAGGCAATACCGCACAAAGATTGTGCGACAGATGCGTCGTCAAATTTTTCGTC
>OFSC01001431.1_pt1 | contig 15431 bp, 12 predicted proteins | sample 1543201 | NCBI WGS metagenome assembly OFSC01 (sample SAMN04209228, study PRJEB22552) | human gut metagenome | biome: gut; material: feces | host: Homo sapiens | place: USA: Oklahoma
TATAATTCAGATCACTGCTTATTTTTCCTTTTTAACACCCAAGAGATATTCACAAGATACATGAAAAATTCAGCAAGGGCAACCACTTCATAATCCGGTACAAAGCGTGTTCCTTGTTCAATGCGTAATACAGTCAAATCACTAAATTCATATCCGGCAAGTTGGAGCTGTTCAGCTAATGCTTTTTGTGATATATGCTTTTCGGCTCGTAATTCTTTTACACGTTGTCCAATAAGGTTTTTGGAATTGTTTTCTTTATTCCAGTAAATCTTCATTCAAATACCAACTTTCTAAAGATGAAGTGTTACATGATTGATTTTACGGAATAATGTTGATAATATACTTCTAAAGATGAAGTATAAGAAAATAAATTTATTTGATGTAATCTTGGGATTGATAATACTGACTGCAAAATGCAATACTTATATGGAAAGGTGGATACAAAATGAACGAAGTATTTGAAACAGTAGCAGAGGTATTGGAGGAACTTAGAAGCGAAGCAGAAGAACGAGAGTATTCTGTTCACACAAACGAATCGGAAAATGCAGATAAAGCATTGAAAAAGGCGAATCGGGAATATGAAACGGTGTTGGCTGAGCTTTCTGCAGAGCACAGAGAATTTTTCGAAAATTATATGGATATAGTGGATCACGCTCATTTTCAAGAAGAACAAAGAGCCTACTATCAGGGGATGGTAGATGTAATGCAGATATTTGACGGACTGGGGATTTTAAAGGAAAGAAACAAAGTGAAAGAAGTGCTTATGCATATCAAAGAATAGTTCAAACAGGGTGGATGGCTTACCGGGAAGCTGACCACCCTGTTTTTCTTCAGAACAATTCAGAAATAATCCAGAAAAAATCGAAATCTTTCTGCTATTCTGTTTCATGGGTCTTATATGTACGAAGATAGGCTTCTACCAGTGCAAGAATGGTGGTTATCTGATCGTTTGTACATTCTGAAAGATAAACCAACAGTCTTTGGTAATCCAGATTATCAGTTGGAGCTGCCGGATAAAAGAACGGATCAGCAGAGATGTGTAAAGCTCGAATGAGCTGACCGAGTTTTTCAAGGCTTGGAACATTACCATGATTTTCGATCTCTTTGATATATCTTGATGAAACACCGGATTTTTCGGATAATTCATCATAAGTCAGCTTTTGGTCTAATCTGGCTTTCTTCAGGCGAAAACCCATGTCTTTATCAATTTTCTTAGATTTAGCCATGTCATGCACCTCCGTATATAGTGTATAGTTCACCATTTAAAAAGAAAATGAACTAATAACGCACTATATCAGAGGGATATAATGCACTTGAATAAAATAAGTAACTTTGGATATTGCATATAAAAAAACGCAGTATTCAAAGGTTTTTTCTCATGTTTTTATCCTTTGAATGTGTTTGGGAGAGTTATGGATTCTGAACCGTTGAAAGGATATTTTTGTATTTGGAAAATATTATCCTGCCCATTGCGTGGAAGGACAGGTAAATAGGTTGCATTTTAAGTAATGCGGCAAATTCTACAATTGAAAGTGCATTATATACACTCGCAAAATGTGGAGAAAATTTAATATCAGCTATAAACAGCGTCCTGTGGGTATGTGCTCATAAGGGCGTTTTTTATATACAGAAAAATTTTTCTAAAAATTTTTCAATCCACCCGAACATCTCCCTGGTTTCATTTGGGAGATACACCGGAAGGGAAAAAAGGCAAAAGCCTTGGCATTCGGAACGGGAGGAGGTGAACTCGTATGGGGCAACCTTCTTCTAAGGATGAAATGACTATCCGGCACCAATTTGATCGGTTATGCCAGATGGCATTAAAAGGCGAAGCTGTAAATTATTACAAACACATGGACTATCGTAGGAAACACGAAGTTACATTCTCTGAACTGTCGGAAAAGGAGTTGAGCAAATTATTTACTATGGATGAGTATGGAACAGAATATCATCATTTTGAAGTGCATGGCTATGACATTGAAGTAAAAAATACCCTGATTGCTGAAGCTTTGAAGGAACTTACAGAAAGAAAAAGGAATGATATTTTACTTTCGTATTTTATGGAAATGAGCGATGCGGATATTGCAAGAGAAATGAATCTGGTTCGCAGTACCATTCATGAACACAGGACACGCTCACTTGAAATTTTGAAGAAGATTATGGAAGGAATAGCAGATGAAAAAGATGTATAAAAGCAGAAATGAGGAAAATTTGTTGCCTTTCCATATTATAAAGGCAGCATCAGAGGGTGATGTAAGCGCCATCAATGCAGTGTTAAAGCACTATGAGGGATACATAATCAAATTGTCTACCAGAAAGTTGTATGACGAAAGTGGACAGGTGCATTACTGCATTGATGAAACGCTGCGTCGCAGACTGGAAACCAAGCTGATTACAAAAATATTGGCTTTTGAAGTTGCATAGCATCCGATCAGAAAATTCCCTTTCTATTCATTGATTGGAAATGATGCAGCGTTGTACCTTGACAACTGAATATTTTTGCATACAGGACGTGAGGATATGCCGAGCCACTAGGTAGGTTCGCAAAGATGTACCTGCTCTTTTAAGGGTGAACGCGAAGAAGTGTTGAAACATGACATTGAAGCAAAGGTATGGAGCGAGAAAAATCTGACAAAATGTGTGGCAGTAACACAGGGCGATGAAGCATATCTGTAATAATGATACTTCCGGATTGTAAAGAGATTTGCAGTCCGGTCAATTTGAATGACGGTGCAAGACCGATGTGGGCAGAGTAATGACCTGCCACCTGTATTGCTTTTTTATCTGCCTATGAGAGCCTGCAATGGGGTGTGGGTTGTCATTGGCAGATAAAGTGCTGCCTATTTTAAAAATTTGGAGGTGTTCATAATAAATAATATAGAAGAAAGAGTAAAGGGCAAGATGGTTCCAATCTGGGAGAAGTATATGCTGACGGTTGACGAAGCAGTTCAATATTTTGGAATTGGTGAAAAGAAGATAAGGATGCTGATTTCTGAAAATACTGATACTGATTATTGTTTTACGGTGCAGGTTGGGAATAAATCGTTGATTAATCGGCATAAATTTGAAGAATTTCTTAATCAAACCACATCCTTGTAGAAATGAAAAATATGAAACTTTATCACTTTAAAGTGGTAAATGCCACCCTGGTATGATATAATATGGTTGTCGTGCTAGGGCTTCTTCGTAGAAAGGAGCAAAGACGTTTGAGTGAAAGAAATCGCAATCAGAAAAGACGTGATAAAAAAGGACGTATTTTACGAAACGGAGAAAGCCAGCGAGCGGATGGAAGATATGCATTTGTTTATACAGACTGCTTTGGAAAACAGAAATTTCTTTACAGTTGGAAGTTGGAATCGACAGATCCTCTTCCGGTAGGAAGAAGACCTTGCCAGTCACTTAGAGAGAAAGAAAAAGCCATCTTAAAAGATATATATGATGGTATTACTTCCTATGGTGACAATTTGACAGTTCTTGAGTTGGTAAAAAAGTATATTGCTCAGAAGACTGGGGTTCGCCATAATACAGCTGCGAATTATAATTTTGTTATCAACATTATTAAGAAAGAGGAATTTGGTGCCAAAAGGATTGATAAGGTAAAACTATCAGATGCAAAAGCATGGTTGATTAAGCTTCAGGCAGATGGTAGGGGATATAGCACCATTCATTCAGTACGGGGAGTGGTAAGACCTGCTTTTCAAATGGCTGTAGATGATGATTTGATTCGTAAAAATCCGTTCGAGTTTCAACTATGTACAGTAGTTGTAAACGATAGTGTAACAAGAGAAGCCATAACCAGAAAACAAGAAAGAAAGTTCTTGGAATTTATTAAGAATGATGAGCATTATAAACGATACTATGATGGTATGTTTATCCTCTTTAAAACCGGACTTCGTATTTCAGAGTTCTGCGGATTGACACTTTCCGATATTGATTTTGAAGAAAAGCAAATCAGTGTAAATCATCAGCTTCAAAGAACCAGAGATATGAAGTATGTTATTGAAGATACCAAAACGTCAAGTGGAACTAGAATCATTCCTATGACTGAGGAAGTGTATGAATGTTTTAAGCGTATTGTTGAAAAGCGTAAAAAGCCCAAGAAAGAACCTGTGATTGATGGATATAAGGGATTTCTGTTTTTAGATAAGAAGGATATGCCGGAAGTTGCTTTACATTGGGAAAAGCATTTTGAGTGGGCATTGGCTAAGCATAATCGAATCTATAAAGAGCAGTTACTAAAAATCACGCCGCATGTTTGCAGGCATACCTACTGCAGCAATATGGCAAAAAGCGGGATGAATCCTAAAACGCTTCAGTATCTTATGGGACATTCGGACATTGGGGTAACATTGAATACATATACGCATCTGGGAGCAGAGGATGCCAAGGAAGAACTTGGCAAATATGCTAAGATGGCTTAAAAGATTAAGAAAATTGATACAACTAAAAGATAACCTAAGTGGAAAAAGTCTTTAGTAAAATGAGAAAATTAAGCTGTTTTACTAAGATTTTTACTAAATTTGGATGACAAGATATACGAATTTATGCCATGATATGCGACGAAAACGAAGAAAACAATCTATCACAGCAAATCGTAGAAAGTGGTGTAAAATCAAGGAAAATCAGTATTTTCAAGGAGTTTTTAAGGCATGATAAAAATATTATTTGTTTGCCACGGCAACATCTGCCGCTCCCCCATGTCCGAGTACCTCCTAAAGGATCTGGTGGAAAAACAAAACCTCACTTCCCACTTCGAGATCGCTTCCGCTGCCACCAGCAGCGAAGAAATCTGGAACGGCACCGGCAATCCGATCTACCCGCCGGCGCAGGCGGAGCTGAGGAAGCATGGGATAGGGAAAACAGCATACACAAATTTTTCAAAAAAACGTGCACGGCAGGTAACAAAAGAAGATTACGGGTATTATGACTATCTGCTCTGTGCAGATGCAAACAACATCAAAAACACCATACGCATCACGGGACCGGATGTCGATGGCAAGATAAAACTTCTTTTGGACTTTGCTGCAGATCCCAAAAGAAAAGGAAAATCCATTTCAGATCCATGGTATTCTGGCAGGTTTGACGAGACCTACCAGAATGTTGTTTCCGGTTGTGAGGGACTGCTCGCATACTTGAAAGAAACAGGGCAGATCTGATAAAAAAATATTGAGAAAGACAGTGTCGATGATATATGTCCGTATCTGCCACGAAAGTCAGTCAGACCAAAATCTGACAATGAAAGGGTGGAATCGGTCAGAACAGGAGACACTGTTTTTTTATTGCCCAAAAGTAACAGAAAAATATTTTCGCATATTTTCGCCCGAAGTCAATACCCGAATAATTCATAAAAATCAATTTGCAAAATTGGTCAAACAGACGAAAATAGAATTAAAATACGAAAACAACTTGTATAAATCAACGAATAAATATAAGATATAGAAGTACGAAAAAATACGAAAATTTGAAAGAGGGGGAGAGGGACATGTATAAGACAGGTTAATGATCTTATCCGGCAAACTGGGGTATGATCGAAAATCGAAAATGGGGGACTTTGAAAAATGAAAAACAAAAAGATTTTACAGAAGGCCGCTAAGAAATCACTTAGCTGGCTTTTAATTTTAGGTATGCTGGTAACGTTACCAGAGACGCCGGGAGCCATATCTGCAGCGGCGGCGGAGCTTGAAACGGGGACAGAAGAAACGGTACATGAAGAATCCAGCGATGCAGATCGTATGGAAGAAACAAAAAATGCTGTGACAGAAAAAACCGGGGAAACAGAGACGAAAGCAGATACCGCGGTACAAGAAGAAACTGGTACAAGTCAGAGTCAGGAAACGAAAGAGCCGGAAACAGAGACCCAAGATGCAGAAGCAGAGAACGAAGATGCAGAAACAGAGGATGCGGAAGCAGCAGTAACAGAAGCAGAGACCCAAGATGCAGAAACAGAGGCACCTGTAACAGAAACAACGGAAGATGAGACTGAATTATCCGAGGAAACAGAAGAAACGGAAACAGAGCAGGAAGTGAAAGCTGTGGAAGGAACAATGAACCTGACACTGCACATGGATAACAGTTCTGCAAAGTACAAAACGCCTGCACTTCAGTTCTGGGGAGATGATAACACAATCGTATCTGGTGCAACGGAAAAAAACCAGGAGATTACAGGTTGGGAAGACGCAGTAGGACAGCTTCTGACAGCGGATAAAGACGGAAAATTTTACAGTGTAACATTAAACGGTAATTTTACGGGATTCCAGTTTTTAGATTATGCAGATCCGTCAAAGAACACAGCAGGACAGGGATTTGTCAGCACTATGAAATCATATACTGGTGACACTCCGACAGATCTCTATTACATCTGCAAAGACGGTAACTGGGGCTGGTATTTAGATGCAGCAGGCACAGAAGCCTTAAAAGAGCCGGAACTTGTTTACCTTACCATGCATATCAAACCGGAAACAAAATGGTCAAAGCCGGCAATGCAGCACTGGAATGACAAATTGACCATCACTGATACAAAAGGTCAGGAAACGATCACCGGCTGGGACGTAAAAGGAGATCTTTTCACAGCAGAAGAGAATGGATTTTACAAACTCACTGTCAAAGGAACATTCGGAGGCTTTCAGTTTGTAGATGTAGATAATGCGGATGATACAAAAACAGGTGACAATACTTACGACAAACTGTTGGATAAATTTGTAGCAGAAACGCCAACCGATGTATATTATATCCAGAAAGACGGCACCTGGAACTGGTACATGGATAAAGATGGAACAATTACACTTGCTTCCACAAAAGAGGTATCGGACCAGGCAGTCGACAATGCAGATGGAACTACCACATTCACGGCTGTTGCAGAAAATGTAAAAGATAAAGTAAAGGTTGTTTATGGTAAAAAATCAGAGGTGGAGGAAAAAGGAATTTCTGCATTAAAGACGGTTACCATGACAGCAGATAAAAGTGTTGCAAATGCATATACCACGGATGCGATTTTCCTTGGAGATGATGCATTGGACATCGTATATTACATCGAAGTAGATGGTGTAAAAAAAGACATTGAAACATCCGCTGGTGTTACAGTTGGAAAAGATACTTATCTTTCTTATACCAGGGATAAATTTACCGGCAGAATGGTCTGTATACCGGGTACATTTCCTGGAAAAAGCTGGGATGCAGCATCAAATATAATGACATACATGGGAGAGGGGTTATATTCCTATACATTTAAAAATGTTCCGGCGGCAAATTACGAGTACAAGATTACGATGGGTGACTGGAGCGAAAACTATGGAGCAGGCGGTGTTATAAGCGGATCTAACATTGCAGTTACCGTGACAGAACCACAGGATGTTACGATTTATTATTCGGACTTCAGCCATTATTCAAAATGCAGTATTGATTATAAATTTGGGGCAAGCCTGTTATTGCAGGGAACAGGAATTCTGGCAGATACAAGATTTTCTGACAGCAGATTGACCGGAATTTACAGCGCAACTGTGGCAAACATGGAAGCTGGTACTTATTCCGATACGAAGATCGTATCAGAGGATGAGACTGTTGAAATGGATCCATATACGGTAGATACCACAAAGGATGTTACATTCTATTATGATCCGGAATCAGGCATTTATTATTCGAATGCTTCTGACAAAGAAGTTGCAACAAACAAACTTGTATTTGATTCTAAGGATACAGCTTACAAATCAGTATACGGTGCGGTGGCAACCGGAGAGGAAGTTACCTACTCCATCGATACCGGAGATGATGTTACTGCAGTCAAACTGGTTGTAAAAGGTGTGGAAAAGAAAACACTTTCCATGAAAAAAACAGCGGGTGCGGAAGATGGAAAACAGAGATGGTCTGTTACTACAAGCTATGACAGACTTGGAGAATACCAGTATTTCTTTGCAGTATATAATGAGACGGCAGTGGTAATGTATGGCGATGATGACGGATATTACGGAACCGGTATGGCAACAGATTTATTAAGCCTGTTACCGTATGATCAGATCGTATATCAGTCAGGTTATAAGACACCCGACTGGATGAAAAATGCAGTGATCTACCAGATCTTCCCGGATCGTTTCTATAATGGCGATGTGACAAACGATACCATCACTTCGGATGCAAGAGGTACGGTACAGTATGAGTATATGAATGACTGGTATATTTTACCGGAGAACCCGGAGCAGATCACATTACATCCGGATACCTATCCGACTTACGCATATAAGGGCGATGGAAACTGGAGCAATGAGATCTATGGTGGAGATTTAAAGGGTATTACAAAACGGATCGACTACTTAAAAGCACTTGGTGTTACCGTGATCTACTTAAACCCGGTATTTGAGTCCATTTCCAGCCACAGATACGATACAAGTGATTATAAAAACATTGATCCGATCCTTGGAACCCTCGGAGATTTTGAGGAACTCGTCAGTGTGGCAGAAGCGAATAATATGCATGTTGTATTGGATGGTGTATTCAATCATGTATCGGATGATTCTGTTTATTTTGACCGTTACTATGAGTATCTGGAAGATGGAACCGATACGATCGGAGCTTATCCTTACTGGGCATATGTATACGATGCCATGAGCGAGAAAAAGATTTCCAAAGAGGAAGCAGAAAAACAGGCAAAAGAATATTTTACGGCAGAGTATGGAATTACAAACTATGACTATACAGAATGGTTTGATGTATTTTCCGATACAACTTTAAAAGATGACAATGACGATGAAGTATTTGATTCCGTAGGACTTCGTGCCGGAAAACCAGTATATGGTTATGATGGATGGTGGGGTTATGACTCCATGCCGATCATCAAGGCAACGAACGGTTCCGAATATCAGACCGGTACCTGGGCAGAAGAAGTAATCGGAAAAAATGAGACAAGTAAGACCGCAGATAACAGTGTAACACAGTACTGGCTGTCAAAAGGAATGGACGGATGGAGACTCGATGTTGCCAATGAAGTATCGGATGAGACCTGGCAGCATTTCCGTAAATCCGTAAAGGCACTTGACAGTGATAACGTGATCATCGGAGAGATCTGGACGGATGCAGTCAAATATCTGATGGGTGACATGTATGACTCTGTTATGAACTATATGTTCCGTGGAGCAGCAATCGCCTATGCAAAAGGCGGAGATTCAAAAAATGCGTTAAATACGCTGGAGCGTTTGAGAGAGCGTTATCCGAAAGAAGCATTTTATGCGATGATGAACCTTGTTGACTCTCATGATACAACACGTTTGTTATCTTACTTAGATGGTATTGATGACGATAGAAACCAGAAGGAAATTTCAGAGGCATTCCCGACCTATGAAAATACTTCAGATGAGGCAAAACAGAAACAGTATTTAGTTGCATTGATGCAGTTTACCTACGCAGGTGCACCGACCATCTATTATGGTGATGAGCTTGGCATGGTAGGTGCAGATGATCCAGATGACCGCCGTGCGATGATCTGGGGCGAAGGAAATGAGAATCTGGTAAAATGGTATGCAAAACTTGCTGCAATAAGAAGCAGTTACAGTGCATTGAGAACAGGCTCCGTAGAGCCGGTATATGGCACAGATAAAGAAATTTTAGGCTATGTCAGAAGTGATGATTCGGATATCATGCTTGTTTTGATGAACAACAGTGCAGCAGACAAGTCTGTGACAGTAAATGTTGCAGAACTTGGAATTAATGCAGCAGAACTTGCAGATGTGATCACAGGAAACAGCTGCAGTGCAGCAGGCGGCAGTGTAACGGTAAATGTTCCGGCATACAATGGTGTGATCTTAACAGACAAGTGTCATGTAAAACAGGTTTCTGTGGATGAAGAAAACTTAAAACCTGGTTTTGATCCTGCATATAAGATTAAGGCAGAAGAACGTGCAGTCAAAGTAACAGGAGTTTCACTGAAAAAGACAGAGATCACCTTACAGAAAGGTAAAACAGCAAAAATTTCTAAAAATGTAGTAGTAGCACCGCAGAATGCAACAAACACAGCAGTAAAATACAAGACTTCTGACAAAACAGTTGCTTCAGTTGACAAAGATGGTAATGTAACTGCAAATGCCAAAGGAACTGCAACAATTACCGTGACAACAAAAGACGGACTGTTTACATCAGAATGTAAAGTAACTGTAGGAGATCAGGTACAGGCAGCGAAGATCAAATTAAACAAGACAAAACTCAGCCTGAAAAAAGGAAAAACATATACCTTAAAGGCAACAGTCACTCCGAAGGATTGTACGGATAAAGCCGTGAAATGGAAATCTTCCAAATCCTCTGTTGTAAAAGTAGATGCAAACGGAAAAGTAACTGCAAAGAAAGCAGGAACCGCTACAATTACAGCTACCACAAAGAATGGTTTAAAGGCAACCTGTAAGATCACGGTTACAGATCCGGCAACCAAAGTATATCTGACACCGGCGATGAGTATCAAAAAGGGAAGTTCCGTAAAACTGACAGCATCTGTATTTCCGAAGACAACGACAGATAAACTTACATGGTCTACATCAAACAAAAAGGTAGTGACAGTAACAAAGAGCGGTAAGATCAAAGGAGTCAAAACAGGAACAGCTACGATTACAGTTAAAACAACAAGTGGAAAGAAAGCAACCTGTAAAGTGACCGTTGTAAAGAGTAATAAGAAGTCAGCAGGTATTAAACTGAGTGCAAAGAAACTGACATTAAAGCAAAATGCAACAAAACAGCTGAAAGCTACTCTTGATAAGAATGCAACGGACAAAGTGACATGGAGCAGTTCTAACAAGAAAGTAGCTACAGTCGATAAAAATGGTGTTGTAACGGCTGTAAAGAAAGGTACTGTAACGATTACCGCAAAGACATCAGGTGGAAAGAAAGCAACCTGTAAAGTGACGGTAAAAGTACCGGCAACCAAGGTAAAATTAAACAAAACCAAGGCGACTGTTGCAAAGGGCAGGACTCTGACCTTAAAAGCGACTATGACACCTTCTTCCTCAACAGATAAACTTACCTGGACGAGTTCCAACAAAAAAGTGGCAACAGTTGATAAGAATGGTAAAGTAAAGGCGCTGAAAAAAGGAACAGCCACGATTACTGTAAAAACTGCAAGTGGAAAGAAAGCAACCTGCAAAATTACTGTAAAATAATGTTGGTGCATCAATAAAAATGCAGCATAAAACAAAAAAAGTTGCAAAAAAATATTGCAAAGAAGAAATCTATGTGGTATAAATGTTACAACGTTAAAACAGTAAAGCGATGAAAGAGACTCTGATCTTTGGGCGTCGACAGGAATACAGCGTCACCGACTGAGAGCGCTGTTTGAAAGAGAAGGTCAAGGGAACACTCTGGAGCAGACTGATTGAACAGGAATTTGCACGAGCGGTTGATCTTAAAAACAGCGGCAGCGGATCGAAAGTAGGTCAGTACGTGGGTGCGCGTTAAGCACAGAGAGCGGAAAGATGATGAGAACGACATCATTTTTCAATGCGGGTGGTACCGCGGGATACTAAGAGATTTCGCCCCGGAAAAGCATATGCTTTTCCGGGGTTTTTTGTATTCATGATAATAGAATGTTCGCGGAGCGTGCATTCTATTATTTGTTGAAAATCTGAAAGACAGAGTTTTGTTTTTCAAAAAGGTTCCCGTCCCGCACCTTATCATATCTAAAGGAGTGTACAGAATATGGAATTCATGACAGGTGTAAACAAAAAGGAAACCTTAGAGATCGGTGATTTACTGACCGGCAGCTATGAGGGAAAAAGTGTAAAAGTAAACGGAGCAGTGCATACCATCCGTGATATGGGTGAAGTTGCATTTATCGTCTTAAGAAAGAGAGAAGGACTGCTCCAGTGTGTTTACGAAGAAGGAAAAACACAGTTTGACTTAAAAGATTTAAAAGAGGCAGCAACGATTGATGTGGAGGGAACCGTAAAACCGGAGGAACGTGCACCACACGGATTTGAGATCCGTCTGGATAAAATCAAGGTATTGTCCGAACCGGCTGCACCGATGCCGCTTGCAATCTCAAAATGGAAATTAAATACCTCCTTGGAGGCGAATTTAAACAACCGTGCGATCGCCCTTCGAAATGTCAGGGAGCGTGCAAAATTCCGTATTCAGGAAGGTGTGGTACGGGGATTTCGTGATTTCTTATACAGTCAGGGGTTTACAGAGATCCATACACCAAAGATCGGTGCAAAAAGTGCAGAGGGCGGGGCAAACCTGTTCCGGTTGGAATATTTTCACAGACCGGCAGTTTTACAGCAGAGTCCTCAGTTTTACAAACAGATGATGGTCGGCGTATTTGACCGGGTATTTGAGACGGCGCCGGTATTCCGTGCAGAAAAACATAATACCAAACGTCACTTGAACGAGTACACCAGCCTTGATTTTGAGATGGGATATATTGATGGATTTGAAGATATCATGGCGATGGAGACCGGATTTTTGCAGTATATGATCGCACTGCTCAAAAAAGATTATGCAGAGGAACTTCGGTTATTAGGCGTCACACTGCCGAACGTCGACAAAATTCCGACCGTGCGTTTCGATGAAGCAAAAGAAAAAGTGGCAGAAAAATATCACCGCCAGATTAGAAACCCATACGATCTTGAGCCGGAGGAGGAAGCACTCATCGGACAGTATTTCAAAGAAGAGTATGATGCGGATTTCGTATTTGTTACACATTATCCATCCAAGAAACGTCCGTTTTACGCGATGGACGATCCGGCAGATCCGACTTATACCTTAAGTTTTGACCTCTTATATCAGGGACTTGAGATCACGACCGGTGGACAGCGTATCCACGATTACAACAAACTGATGGAAAAAATCGAAAAGCGTGGTATGGAGTCTGAGGGAATGGAACAGTATTTATCCGTATTCAAACATGGCATGCCGCCACATGGTGGACTTGGAATCGGTTTAGAGCGTCTGACCATGAAATTAGTCGGTGAGGACAATGTTCGTGAAACCACTTTATTCCCTCGTGATTTAAGCAGATTAGAGCCGTAATCAGGTTAGAACAGATGCAAAGAATCCAAAACAAAATAATTTTAGATCCATATCAGGTTCAAAATTGAATGTAAATTGAGTTTTGCAAACAGACATCATATGAATGAAAAAGGAGAACAGCCGTGAAACATTTGGGAACAAAAACAATCGAGACAAGACGTCTTGTTTTAAGAAAATTTACACTTTCCGATGCAGAGCCGATGTACCGCAACTGGGCATCTGACCCGGAAGTGACAAGATATCTGCTGTGGCCGGCACACGAGAGCGAAGAGGAGACAAAAGGTATTTTGAAAGGCTGGATTGCCGCCTATGAGAAACCGGAAAAATATGAATGGTGTATCGAATTAAAAGAGATCGGTGAGGCAATCGGCAGCATCGGTGTGGTGATGGTCAATGAAAAAGTACAGTCCATGGAAGTCGGCTATTGTTTAAGCTGCGATTACTGGCATAAGGGAATCATGTCCGAGGCGCTTTCAGCCGTTGTGGAATACCTGACCAATGAAGTCGGCGCACGCAGGATCCAGGCGAGATGTGATACCAGAAATCCATACTCTGCGAAAGTGATGGAAAAATGTGGATTAAAATATGAAGGAACTGCGATCCAGGCAGAGTGGAACAACTCCGGGGCAGGGGATGTTGCCTGCTATGGTCTGGTTGTTGGACCGGTTGTTGTTGAAGAGCCGGAGGAAACCCTAGAACCGGAGAACGAAGAGGAAGAGCCGAAAGTCATTAAAACAGGACGCAAAAATGAGATCTCAGACGAGACGATCGAGTATGTCGGAATCCTTGCAAAATTAGAGCTGAATGAGGAAGAGAAAGAGCATGCAAAGAAAGATATGGAAGAAATGCTCAACTATATTGATAAATTAAATGAACTTGACACCACAGGAGTGGAGCCGATGTCACATGTGTTCCCGGTAAACAATGTATTCCGGGAAGATGTAGTGACAAACGGAGACGGCAGCAAAGAGACGCTTTCGAATGCACCGGCACAGAAAGACGGTGGATTTAAAGTGCCAAAGACAATTGGAGATTAATCAGATTGCTCAAAGAACATTTTGTGCAGCAGGCAAAGAAAATGTTCGGATAAAAAGCAGGAGCAGGAATGGAGATTTATATGAATATTATGAGTTTGACTGCCGTGGAACTCGGCAAAAGAATAAAAGCAAAAGAAATCTCAGTAGAGGAAGCTGTTACGGCGGCGCTTGACGCGATTGAGAAAAAAGAAAAACTCGTAAACAGCTTTGTGACAGTAGATAGAGAGGGAGCACTGAAACGCGCAAAGGAAGTACAAAAACAGATTGATGACGGCACTCTGACGGGGCCGCTTGCAGGTGTACCGGTTGCCATCAAAGACAATATGTGTACGAAAGATCTGCTTACCACCTGTTCTTCTAAGATTTTATATAACTTTATTCCGACCTACACGGCGGAAGCAGTTTTAAATCTGGAAAAAGCAGGAGCAGTTATTTTAGGAAAGACCAACATGGATGAGTTTGCCATGGGAAGCACGACAGAGACGTCCGCTTACGGTGAGACAAAAAATCCATGGAACACAGAGCATGTGCCTGGCGGTTCTTCGGGTGGTTCCTGTGCAGCGGTTGCGGCAGAGGAATGTGTCTTTGCACTTGGATCAGATACCGGCGGTTCCATCCGTCAGCCGAGTTCCTTCTGCGGCGTGACCGGAATCAAGCCGACCTACGGAACGGTATCACGTTACGGACTGATCGCTTACGGTTCATCCTTAGACCAGATCGGACCGGTCGCAAAAGATGTGACTGACTGTGCAACGATTTTAGAGACGATTGCTTCTTATGACACAAAGGATTCCACTTCTGTAAAAAGAGAAGATTACGATTTTACCAGTGCACTGGTGGATGATGTTGCAGGAATGAAGATCGGTATTCCGCGTGATTATTTCGGGGAGGGTTTAGATCCGGAAGTAAAAGCAGCAGTTTTACAGGCAGCAGAGGAATTAAAGAAAAAGGGCGCCATCGTGGAAGAGTTTGACTTAAGTCTGGTAGAATATGCGATCCCTGCATATTATGTTATCGCCTGTGCAGAGGCAAGTTCCAACCTGGCAAGATTTGACGGTGTCAAATATGGTTACCGCACCAAAGAATACGAGGGACTTCACAACATGTACAAAAAATCCCGTTCTGAAGGATTCGGGTCGGAGGTAAAACGCCGTATCATGCTTGGCTCTTTCGTGCTGAGCAGCGGTTATTATGATGCATATTATCTGAAAGAGCTGCATGGATATGTTGCGGTCTATCTGCAAGATGGGACAACCCTTTACGAAACAACCAGTCTGTCCGTAAACAATCTGCCGGATGAAGTACAACAGGATTTGAAAAATGGGATCTATCTTAAGTCAGCTGAAGAACTGTATGGTTTTCTTGAGAATTATTCCAGTTAAAAAAGTGGACGAAGTG
>OFSC01001432.1_pt1 | contig 15429 bp, 14 predicted proteins | sample 1543201 | NCBI WGS metagenome assembly OFSC01 (sample SAMN04209228, study PRJEB22552) | human gut metagenome | biome: gut; material: feces | host: Homo sapiens | place: USA: Oklahoma
GGTATGAGGCGAAGAAGGTGGCGGTCGTGGATCAGTTTTGTCATAGTGGGCATGTGGAGACGGTCTGTTTGCTGTCAAGAAAAGATAAATAAAGGCTGAAAAGCGGCGTATTTCAGGGCTTTTTCGGAAGTTAGGAATAGAAGCCTAACTCCTGAAAAGGCTCGGTTATTTTATATGGAAACATATCTACTGCGAAAATGTGTGTCAGGTTGTGACCTCGGATTAGATAACGCAAATTGAGTGAGTGGATTAGATGTCAGGGATTTTGGGCTGATTTTTGAAAAACGGAAAGGGTTGACAACCAATCTGGCAACTCGATACTAATAGCATTTTCGGACAGTGGAATGGATGTTGGGAAGGAGGAGGTTAGAATGCCGACCAAAAAGCAACACTTTGTTCCACGTGTTTATATGAAGGCATGGGAAACACAAGTTGAAACCATTAAAGAGCCCGATAAAAAATTCAATGGAATTTATGTAATAAAGGATGGAAGTATTGGGGATGGCGCAAACAGAAATTCCGTTCTTTGGAAGCCTCATTTATATACCATAAATTTTAAGTATTCATTTATTTGCAATTCATGTGCAAAGGTGAAATCGCAATATGTTGATTTGATTTATGATTTGCTTAAGACGGGATTTAAACAGCCTGTTTATGGGAAATTAGGATATAGCATCATCAAAACAAAAAAGAGCATAAATAAGCATTTCTTCGAAATACATGATTGGGACTTTTATTATTACGATGGAAATGTAGCAAAGAAAGCTGCTATATTGAGTCAAATAGATGCACTTAACTGTTATATTTTAGAAGATTCATTTGATGATTACTTAGAAAAAAACTGGGAAAATATCATGAATTCATTCGTAAGTGGTGTTCATAATGGTCACCCAATTGGACTTGAAAGAAGTGAAAGAATCATATCTGAAGACATCGCAAGGAATATGCTGGCGTCGTTTTTCATTATGCTTTGTAGAAATCCAAAATTTGACGCTATGGGTGTTTATACAAAAATTAAAGAGAAATTATTGTATCCTGTTTTTGAGTCAATGTGTAAAGCTGAGGAAGCAGAAACACTAGATGTAGGGAAAAGCGAAGGAAAAGAGTATGTAGATGAGTTAATGACCGGAATATGGTATTCTGAATTATATAAAATGTTTTTTAAGAACAAAGGTGGCTTTTATCATAATGCTGTACAACTTGCTTTAAGTGGTTGTCAGATGATTCTTTTTGAAACCTACGATAATGCAGGACAATTTATTACGTCTGATAATCCAGCGTTTGAGCATAAATCTACTGTTGTCGAAAGAAATAATGGAAGTGGTCTTATATTTCCGATATCTCCTAAATATCTAGTTTTTGTCGCTAATGGAGATGAAGGAATTAATGTTGTTGACCATAGATTTGCAGATACAGATACTGTTAAGTATTTTAATAGAATAATAAATGCACACAAGACAGAGATAATAATATCTTCATCGAAAAGCTTAATGGATATGATTTGATTCGCGAAATTTACAAGGCCTATTATAGAAAACCAAAGGAGGTATTTTATGGCAATAGCGCAAGATGCATATTTCATTCCTGATGATATAGCAACAGGAATATATTGAAGAATCGGTAGTGTGGTAAGGTGGGCAACTGGTCCTAATAAGGGACAAATAGTAAAGCACCTTAAGCCAATTGACCTACCAGCAGCAGAGCAGGTTCAGGGTGTTGGTGCTAAAGCATTACAGTTTGTAAAACAGCATAAAAAAGGAGCAATAATTGTTGTGGCGAGTGCAGTAGCTGTTGGCGCTGGTGCTTGGGTTTGCAATAAAGTAAAAAACCATGAACCAAAGGTTGTAACAGAATTCAGAGCTAGCCTGAAAAGCTATATTGATGCAATTCGCAAGGGGGAGATGGATATTGATAAGATTAATAATCTAATGAGCTCTTTGGAAGCGTTGAAAGCTGACAAAAATTATTCAAAAATCAGTATCCAGCTTACATCAGAAGAACTTGATGTTTTAGTAGGACGAATTTATGAATATACCCTGAAGCTGGCAAGTGATAATGAAATAGAAATAGCCTCAGACAACTTAGAAGAAGAAAAAGATGTTATCAAGAATCTGCAATCTTATCTTAAGGTACAGAGACGTATATTTGCTGAAGCTGCATAGAATGGAGGATAAATATGGGCTTTTTCGGGAATTTATTTAAAAGTGAATTTGAAAAATGGGTTGAAGGAGCTTCTCATGAGGAGTTATCAGAGGCTTATGAAGAAGAAAGACAGGATTGGATTAAGAACGGATTCAATGGTGGAACCGGTGAAAAAACTCCTAAAATGAATCGTCTTAATAAAGAAATAAGTAAACGTGTAGCTGAAGAATGGGAAAATGACCCACGAAGAAATAAAGACCCAAACTTCCGTTGGACAGATGCTAATCGTTGGGATAAGGATTAAAATGATAAAGACTCCCCATCACCGGATGTATTCCAGTGGTGAGGAGCCTTTTTGAGTCTAAGGGACATTATCCTTCTATGTCAATTTTTAGTCCGGACTTGAGCTCCACCGTGAAGTGGTCTTCCCAGACGGTAATTTACTTGAGCCAGCGTTTTACCAAGGTTGCATCGAAGGATTCAAGGTTGGTACGCTGCTTCTTAATGTAATCCTGCAGGTCATTAATTCTTGCAATCTGCGCGTCTCTGGTAGCGGTGTCAACGGTGCATTTTTCACGCAGCTCTCGAAGTTTGAAAATCTGGTCAGCAATTTCATCGTAGGCTCCTTTGTTGTTAGTTTTTTTGAGAAGCTCTTTTTGAAGTTCCATCAGCTGCTCGTCAATGCCATCAGCGGTGCTCTTTTGAGTTTCTCTGATGACTTTAGCAATGTTCTGTTGTAGCTGCGCCTAATAGGTCGATTTATCACCAAGGAGCGTGTTGATAGACTGAACTACCACATTCTCCAATACCGGCTCATTGACGGTTCTTGCGTGGCATTCCTGTCCGGTAGGTTCCAGTCTACTGATGCAGCGCCAGACGATAGATTTGCATCCGCGATTGTTCCAGTGAATTCTGCGGAACATTTCGCCACATTCGCCGCAAATGACAATCTGTGCAAAGCAGTGGTTGCAGCTGTAGGAGCGCTTTTTGCCATTGGCGCTTGTCTTGACCACTCGCCTGCGTACCAGCTCTTCCTGCACCCGCAAGAAAATGTCCTTCGGAATAATTGCTTCGTGGTTGCCCTCCACATAGTATTGCGGAACAATGCCGTTGTTCTTGACTCTGGTCTTGTTCAGGAAGTCGGTGGTATAAGTTTTCTGAAGCAGGGCATCGCCGATGTATTTCTCGTTTCGGAGGATTTTGTTAATGGTGCTGGTCCACCATTTTGTTTTGCCAGCGCCGGTGAGGATGCCGTCTGCTTCCAGACCTTTTGCAATCCGATCCATAGAGTAGCCCTCCAGGTATTCCCGGTAGATGCGCTTTACCACCTATGCCTGTTCCGGATCGATGATGAGATTCCCATATGCATCCTTGGTGTAACCGAGGAAGAGATTGTGATTTACCTGTACCTGGCCATTCTGGTAGCGAAACTGGAGTCCCAGCTTCACATTCTGGCTGAGGGATTGTGATTCCTGCTGCGCAAGGGAAGCCATAATCGTAATCAGGACCTCACCCTTGGCATGAGAAGTGTTTTTCTGCCTTATCTGCTCGCAGGGATTGCCATGTAAATTGCAGGGTACATTCATTTAGATTTGCCCATGCATAATCAGTAAGTGCTGTTTTTCCCTCAGAGTTACGCTCGATGTACTGTTCGTCATTAATAACGAAGTATCCGTTCACGTACCGGAAGCGGCCAGAATCAACAAGGTTGCGGAATTCGCTACTATTGCGATATGCACAAAATGCATCACGCTGGTCTATGTACCCGTGGTATGGGGACTTTTCACTATTTTGGTAGATGATAGCAGCGTCTTTGTAACCGGTTTCCATCATACGGATTAATACTGATTGACGGGATACACCATAGAATTCGCGAAGATCTTCGGAAACAGAAGTAAGAATAGCTGGTTTCATAGGACTATTTTTATAATCGTATGCCTGCAGAAGCTCATCTACTTTCATTCGGAAAGTATGATACGGCATAAGAATGCGCGGAGCCATATTATTTGCCTGCCACTCTATACGTTGGATATCAGACCACTCTTCATCCTTTTGACGATATGCCATATTGGAAGGGCAGCGGCATGCGATGGAGTTCTGTCCATAGAGAACGTGTTTTATAGCTGCATACATACGATGCTTATACCAATGATAGACTTCATGGGCGATTGTATTTTTTACGCATCCAAGATTCCGCTCCCAGAAGGTGTAGGCATCTACCAAAATGGTGCCACGCTTTACATCAATTGTTGTTGCTGAAACCTTAAAAAGATCATAGACGGTTGTCGTTCCAGCAGTAAAGTATATTTCTCCAAAAACACTGAAATCATCCGTGATCCGATTGCCTTGAATAATTTCAAGTCCCATATCTTTTGCAATATCAGCAATAGGGACAGCCATTGGTTTTTCCAATGCTTCAGGGAAATATTGCTGAAGAAAAGTTGTAGCTTCATCCTCCAGATCCTTTTGCGTAAGAGCGGAACTATATTTTTTGAGAAGATATGACCATCCGTTTTGTGAGGTTGATCAGAGGTGTACCCAGAGATATTCATAACAGTAACAGATTTGAGTTTATCGGTTACGACCGCAACACAGGAAAGAACAAGCCATTGACTTATTTCATGCGATGCTGTGCCTTTGTATGTATCTTCAGTCAGGTTAATTGTGCAACTTACGACCACATCAAACAGAAGGCTGTCTTCATCTATTCGGATATTCTTTGCATATTCGAGGATCATGTCTTCAAGCATGGCGGAATCTGGATTCTGAATTCTGGAGTAAGATAAATTCAGGGCATAAGGATGCTCTGCAATGTATGTATAAGCTGCCTCCCACATAGGGCTGTAGCACACAGTATATATAAATTGCTCGATCTCGTTGCTAAATGTTCCCACGGATAGCAGACTCCCTTTCTTGAACACGAAATTTAATGATACGGAAACAGTATAATACAAATCCACGTTTAAAAATTCACTTTACGGATACAAATCCACTGGCCTTTCAATAGAAACAAAAGAAAATTCTTGTGTTTATGAAGAATTACTCTTGATTCTATTAGGTTTTTCTGCTATCTTGTAAAAGCACAATGGCGAAAATCACGTTTTTGAAAATCGAGAGGTGACTACCGTGGAAGTTAGTTATAAAAAATTGTGGAAAATATTGATTGATAAAGACATGAAGAAGAAAGACTTACAGGCAGCTGCCGGGATTAGCTGGGCTTCGGTAACCAAGCTCTCGAAGGGAGAGACAGTAAGCATGGAAGTTTTAATGAAAGTGTGTAAAACGTTGAATTGTGATATAGGCGACATCATGGAACTAATCCCCACAGAAGAAAATGAAACGACTTGAGGAGTGATACGATGTCTAGCAGAAAAAAGAGCGTAATCAGTAAGGCAAGTCCTCATACTATTAAGAAATTTGAGTTAATTGAGGAATATATAAAATCGTGGGCCCAGAAGTTACTGCTGACTGAGTCTTGCAATGGATTGATTTTTATAGACTGTATGTGCAATAGCGGTGTATATACCGATGATACCGGACAATTAGTGAAAGGTACAGCAGTACGCGTTTCAGAAGCACTTAGAGAAGTGGCAAGGACTTATACGCAGAAAAATATACACATTTACTTGAATGATAAAGATAAAGCACGAGTAGCTGAGTTGGAAAAGCATCTTCCGCAGGATGAATGCAATTTTAAGATTGTAACATCCTGCAGTGATGCACACGAGCTACTCCGAACTATCGGGCCACAATTATATGGAACCGGACACCTACATTATTTTCTGCTCTACGATCCGTATGATGCGACTATTGACTGGAAAGTACTTTTGCCTTTTTTTCGTAACTGGGGTGAAGTTATGATTAATCACATGGTTTCAGATCCAGTGCGAGCAATCACAAGTGCCAAGAAAAAGACGACAAAAGCAAAGTATGAGAATACATATTTGGAGGATTTTGAAAAACTGGTGCCATATGGAAGCGATAAGACAGCATATGAGACCAGAGTGGAAGAAATTATAAATTCGCTAAAAGGAACTCGCAGATATTACGTATCGGCATTTCCTTTCTACAATACACAGAACTCACTTGTATACAATTTGATTCATTGCACAAGCAACAAAGAGGGGTTCAAACTTTATAAGAAGAGTGCATGGAAAGTATTTGGTGCACAGTCCTCTACTAAGCATTCACCCGAGAATAGACAGTTGTCGTTTGACTTTTTCGGTGAGATTGTTGAAGAGGAAGATGAAAGCTGTCTGCATGTTATTGATATAGCAAAATATCTGCAACGCAATTTTAGAGGCCGAAAACAGGTACCTCTGGATGAAATATGGGAACTACTGAATAACCACCCGATTTTCCCATCAGAAGGATTCCGTAATGAGGTAAAGAGCGATCTTACTTGGTTTTTTGACGCAAAGGTTGAACAGATTGTAAATCCTGCTACGAAAAAAAAGGAAACAGTAATCTCTTTTTCTTTGTGAAATTGAGTTTCAAATGGATGGGGGTGATTGGAATTTATGGCGACGTTACAGAAATTTGGCGGCAATTGGACTGAAGAAAAGCTAAACATCTTTACCAGTTATCTGGATTCATACTTGATTGCACTGCAAAACCAGAAATTTAAGAAGATTTACATAGACGCCTTTGCTGGAACTGGTGAGATAGAGACCAGCGATGGTGGGCAGTATCTTGTGGGTTCTGCTAAGCGTGCACTGGCGTCAGAGAAAAAGTTTGATCACTACTATTTCATAGAAGCCGATCCTCAAAAAGCAGGAGAACTTCAGGATATGATAAACACCGAATTCCCGCAGATGAGGCAAATTGTTACGATTTACTGTGGCGATGCGAACGATAAGCTTGCTGAGATTATTAGTAGCGTAGATTGGAGATATAACAGAGGATTGCTGTTCTTAGATCCATACGCGACACAAGTAAATTGGGCTACACTTGAAAATGTAGCAAAGACGAAATCAATAGATGTATGGTATCTATTTCCATTCTCTGTACTTGAACGTATGTTACCGAAAAACGGAAAGTACGATAAATGGGAGGAGTGCATAGATCGATTGCTTGGAGATACCGGATGGCGAGAGGAATTCTATAAGAAAGATCCCCAGATGACGCTTTTTGATTTATTTCCAGAGCCCGGGCAGAGCGACGAAGAGCGAATGGTAAAGGATGCAAATCCGGAACACATAAAGGATTACATTCTCTCCCGGCTTAGGACGATTTTTCCATGTGTGTCAAAGCATGCACGGATTTTCAGGAATAGTCGGAGGTCGCCGATGTTCCTATTCTGTTTTGCCATTGCGAGCGAGAGCTCAAAAGCGCAAGGACTTGCGCTGCGGATGGCAGACTATATATTAAAGAACAAGTAGGCGGAGGATGAAAGCAACTTGAAGACAATAAAACGAAAATCCATGCTTTATCAAACGGGGGTGGAGTATGGTGACTATACAATGAATCACGTGCAGGGGTGTGCACATGGGTGCAAATATCCATGTTACGCATTCTTGATGAAGAAACGATTCGGGCAAATTAAGAATTACGAGAGTTGGCTTGAGCCGGTGCTTGTATCAAATACGCTGGAATTGCTGGATAAAGAGATACCGAGGCTCAGAGACAAGATTCAATCTGTGCAGCTTTGTTTTACTACAGATCCGTTCATGGAAGGATATCCAGAGGTGTCTAGGATGAGCATTGCGGCTATCCGAAAGCTAAACGAAGCCGGAATCAAATGCATTACACTGACGAAGGGATTGCTACCTATTGAATTGGCAGAACTTTCTACAGGAAACGAATACGGGATTACGTTGATCACTCTGGACGAAGCCTATCGGAAACAGATGGAACCTGGGGCAGCTCCTTGTTCAGACAGACTGGCAGCATTGAAGGTACTTCATGAGACTGGTTGTAAAACATGGGTAAGCATAGAACCGTATCCGACACCGAATATGATTGAGCAGGATCTGCATGAACTGCTTGAGGCAGTATCTTTTACAGATCGGATCATTTTCGGAAGAACGAACTACAGTAAGGCGGCAAATTCCTACAAAGAACATAAGCATTTTTACAATAAGTGTGCGGCAGAAGTGGTTTCATTCTGCCGGGAACATGGCATTGATTGTTATATTAAGGAAAAAACAATAACGGAAGAATGAGGTGGCTTTATGGCTTTATTACAAGACCTGATCCAGCAGATTGACGATCCCGCGCTTAAGGAGAGACTTCTGCAGGAGACAAATAAATTACTGAAGCAGAAGAAGTTCGGATTGGTATTTGAAGAGCATCTGCCAGAATGCACGCCGCTTTATGATGTGCCGATTCGTATCGGTGCCAAGGTTGCTTTGAAAACTGGTTATGTCAGCGATATTTATACTGTTCTGAATATTAATGGTGATGAGGTTCAGTGCGACCGCAGGGAAACACATGAGCATAAAGCATTTAAGTTGGATGAATTAGTGACAGTGGCTGAGTTTGGAGAAGCAATTTATCCGACACTTAAGCCACTGGATAGTGTGGAGAATGCTCCAGACAGTGGCCTTTGGCATACGCTGATTGAGGCAGACAATTACCATGCCCTACAGCTTTTGGAGTATCTCTACGCAGAAAAGGTGGACTGCATATATATTGATCCGCCATACAATACCGGCGCAAAGGACTGGAAATATAATAACGATTATGTGGATAGTTCTGACGCTTATCGCCATAGCAAATGGCTCTCCATGATGGAGAAGCGTCTGAAGCTCGCAAAGAAACTGTTGAATCCACAAGACTCTGTATTACTCGTCACTATTGATGAGAAGGAGTATTTGCATCTTGGGTGCTTGCTCGAAGAAATGTTCCCTGATGCACGTATTCAGATGATATCAACTCTTACAAATTCGAGAGGTGTGGCACGAGATAATGGCTTTGCACGTGTCGATGAATACATTTTTGTTATTCAGTTTGGAAGTTCAAAGGTTAATAGACTGCCTCTAAGCGATGAGTGGCGTGTAAATGTCAATGAAAACGATACAAGGGTTACACACCTTCGCTGGTCTATGCTGATAAGATCTGGATCAAATTATTTGCGAAAAGATAGCGTAAATCAGTTCTATCCCATTTTTGTTTTTAATGACGGGAAGAAGATTCATTCCGTCGGAGAACCTTATTATGGAACGAACCGTGAGGAGGTTGTAGCGCCAGAAGGAACCTTTGCAGTATGGCCTCTTCGCAGAGACGGAGAAGAAGGAAACTGGCAGATTGCAAATACTAATTTGCGTGAGCTAATTAAGCAAGGTTTTGTAATGCTCGGAAAGAAGAAGGATAACAGCATTCCGGTCTATTATCTAAAAAAAGGTGAAATTGCTAAAGTAACGTCAGGGGTTTATGAGATTACAGGATATCGCGAAGATGGCTCTATTATTTCAGATACCGAAGTGCGCTCTCTTGTTACGGGAACACAGTGGCGGATTGGGTCACACGATGCAAGTACTGGCGGGACAAACCTTCTTAAATCGTTCTTTGGAACAAGTAGATTCACATTCCCAAAGTCGATATATGCAGTTCATGATACTATTCGTTTCTTCTTGGCAAATAAACCGAACGCTCTTGTTGATGACTTTTTCGCGGGATCTGGAACGACGCTTCATGCTGTCAATTTGCTTAATGCGGTTGATGATGGAAATAGAAGATGCATTTTAGTCACAAACAACGAAGTCTCAGTAGATGAGGCAAAAGAGCTGACACAGAAGGGACTGAAGCCCGGTGATCCCCAGTGGGATTCCCTTGGAATTGCTCGGCATGTGACATGGCCTCGTACTGTGGCCAGCATGACAGGCCGAGATATCGAGGGAAAACCTTTAGAGGGTTACTATGGATTTGAGAGTGACTGCTATGAAGTAGATGAATCCATAGCTGTTGTATCGAAAACCACAGGGAAGCCGACAAAGGCAACTGTTTATCGTAAAGGTAAAAGGCAGATGTATCCAGAACTTTGTGAGATAAAAATGGCTGATGGATTTAAGGCAAACGCAGCCTTCTTCAAATTGAGCTTCCTCGACAAGACTTCCGTAGCTCTTGGCAGACAGTTCAGAGAGCTCCTTCCGGTGCTCTGGATGAAGGGCGGAGCTGTTGGCAAGTGTCCGGCTCTTGAAAACGATGATCTTCCGAACATGCTAATTTTGCCACAGAACAAGATGGGTGTTTTGGTAGATGAAATATATTATTCCGAGTTCGATGCGGAGTTAAGTCAGCATCCGGAAATCCAGACAGTTTTCATTGTGACGGATTCAGAAACAGCATACCGGTCGATGATCCGTACTTATGATGGCAAAAACTGCTATCAACTTTATAGGGACTATCTGGATAATTTCAGAATCAATACGGGGAGGTAAGCATGAAAGTAGAATTATTCCCATTTCAGAAAAGAGCGCTTGTTGATATCCGCATGAAGATGGCGGAGGCAATGGGCAGCTATCATAGAACACATGCGCCACAGGTGGTTTCTTTCACTGCACCGACCGGAGCTGGAAAGACCATCATCATGTCTGCGATGATTGAGTCTATTCTTTTCGGTGATGAACAATATATGGAGCAGCCGGATGCAATCATCGTTTGGCTTTCAGACTCTCCACAGTTGAATGAGCAGTCTAAGATGAAGATAGATTCTAAGGCTGATAAAATCCGTCTTTCACAGTGTGTAACGGTGGCAGAGGACTCTTTTGACAAAGAGAACTTCGATGACGGACATATTTATTTCTTAAATACGCAAAAGCTCTCTGTTACATCGAAGCTAACGAAAAATGGAGATGGCAGGACTTATACAATTTGGCAGACGATTGCAAATACTGTTCGGGAGAAGAGCGACAGGCTGTACTTTATTATCGATGAAGCGCACAGAGGTATGCAGGGACGTGAGGCCAGTAAGGCCACCACGATCATGCAGAAGTTCATTAAGGGTAGTGATGAGGACGGAATTCCGCCCATGCCTGTTGTCATAGGCATGTCTGCTACTACACAGAGGTTCAATACACTGGTCGAAGGCACATCCTCTACAATTCACAAGTCTATCGTGACGGCGGATGAGGTGCGAGCTTCTGGGCTTTTGAAGGATAGAATCATTATCACCTATCCGGAGGAAGGCACAGTCAATAATGATATGGCCATTTTGCAAGCCGCTGCAGATGATTGGAAAGAAAAGTGGGAGCATTGGACGCAGTATTGCTTTGAACAGCATTACGCCTATGTGAATCCAATCTTAATCATTCAGGTTTTAAATGGAACCGGTGATGCTTTGACGGATACCAATCTGGACGACTGTATTGCAAAGATCGAGGAACGTACCGGCTTTAAGCTGGAAAGTGGACAGGTAGTTCATACCTTCGGTGGCACGACGGCCACATTAACTGCTAATGGACTCGATGTGTGTTATGAGGAACCATCCAATATTGCTGAGGATAGAAATATCCGCGTGGTATTCTTCAAAGAGAATCTTTCTACTGGATGGGATTGCCCGCGAGCAGAGACCATGATGTCCTTTAAACACGCTAATGATGCTACATACATTGCGCAGCTTCTCGGCCGAATGGTAAGAACCCCGATGCAGATGCATATTCAGGTGGATGATGTTTTGAACGACGTGCATCTCTATTTGCCGTACTTCAATGAGAATACTGTCAAAGACGTTGTGGAAGCCTTGCAGAGCACAGAAGGTGGAGACATTCCGACCGATATTTATGGTGAGTCTTTGTCCGGAAAGAAATTTGAAACGCTGACTGTTAGACCAAAGAAGAAAAAGGAAGAGCAGCAGATGCCGGGACAGCTGACTCTATTTGAGGTGTTCTCTGGGCAGAGCGCAGACAAACAGCAGTCGGCTGGACCAATAGAGTCAGCTAGCGATATGATTCCGATACAAATGCCTCAAGCCACTGATAGACAAGCGCAGCAAGCAGAAACGGCGGAACAGAGCCAGACTCAGTCGAGCACAAATACAAAAGCTTCTGTTCAGTCTGCACCAGTCACACCACAGTCTTCTGGTTTGGAAACGTCATCCGAAACTGGCACTGTGGAAAGTTATTAGGCAAAACAGGCAGAAACGCCTGAAGAGGAAGATCTGTTTGACCGTGAAGAAGTTATGAAATTTATTAATGATGCTGGTCTGCTTTCTTATAATGTTAGAGCACTTCGGATCAATAACTACCTGAAATCTTTGTACAGGATGGCCCACCTTCTTACAATGTCCAGATTGCATCGTGAGGCGATCCGGGAGGTTCAGGATGAGATTGTTGAGATGATCCACAGCTATGTGGAAGGCCTCAAGGCAGATGGAAAATATGATGATCTTGTTCAGCAGGTCAAGCAGTTCAAGTTGGCAACTCAGATTTTCGATGCTTTTGGAGAAACCGTGGATAATTATTCAGTGCATGATTTGTTCACAACGACAGATACTGATATTGAACGGCAATTCCAGATTGCCGACGTTAAGCTGGGGCGAGAAGGTATCGGTATGGCCTATGGAAACAAGTACATGGATTTGCCTGATCTGACATCATTTAAAGTCGATGTTATCCTTTTCATAGCAGATGAAGAGTGTATGAATCGATTGCATTCCTATGCGGAGGCACGCTTTCATGGACTGAATGACGATTATCGTAGATATATTGCAACTATAGACTCAGAGAAAATCCGTAAAGAGTATGACAGCATTGTTTCTGATGGCGATCCAGTGAGTAAGCACAATTTCCGTTTGCCGGAGACAATTCAGGTACCACATGAATTGGGAGGAAAAGAATACAGGGATCATCTCTTCGTCAGTGATATAACCGGTGTTGCAACTATGAAGTTGAATACATGGGAAGCCGGGGTTATTGAAGAGGAAGAAAAACGAGGGGATTTTGTATGCTGGATTCGTAATCCTTCTAGAGGATCGTGGGGGCTTTGTATCCCTTATGAAATTAATGGTGAAATAAAGCCGACTTATCCAGATTTTATAGTAGTAAGAAAAGACAGTGTACAAGGTTATGTTGTTGATATTCTTGAACCACACAATCCTGATTTCAAGGATAATCTTGGAAAAGCAAAGGGATTTGCAGAGTATGCAAAGCAGAATCCGGGGGTGGGAAAAATTCAGCTTATTCGTATGAGCAAAGATGCTGCTGGAAACCCAAAGTTCAAGAGATTAGATATGTCTAAGACGGCCATCCGCGATAAAGTTATTCATGCAATAAATACGGATGAACTTGACCATATCTTTGACACCGATGGAGTTATTGAGTAAAGGAGAAATTTCATTATGACAAGTGAGTTGCAGCCATTGTTGCAGCTCTTACACAATAGATTATTCCAGATACTGGACTATCAGTGTGGTTAGGCATGGTTGCAACAGTTGGCAAATATTTAGGGTGGCCTTGTAAATCTTTAGTCTGATCAGTAATATTCATTAAAACGACGATGATTATGATGTGTTTGTGGCCTTCGAAGCCATTTGCATGACCTATGTAGTTATAAGAAAAAGTGTTGAATCTAGTGATTTGAAGAAGGGAGGCATTCTATTTGGCAAAGAAAAAAGATGAAATAACCATCCGTTCCAGCGCGGCAGAATACTTGACCTATGTTGCCTCAGTTGGCGATCAGCAGGACAGTATTGAGATGCGCTATGAGGATGAGAATATATGGCTGACACAGAAGATGATGGCAACATTGTACGATGTCGGCACTAACACTATAAATTATCATATTAAGAAAATCTTTGAGGACAGTGAGTTACAAGAGGATTCAGTTATTCGAAAATTTCGAATAACTGCCGCCGACGGAAAAAGCTACAGCACAAATCATTATTCCTTAGAGATGATCATTGCAGTAGGATTTAAGGTAAATTCTGAGCGTGCGGTGCAGTTCCGTAAATGGGTCAATCAAATTGCAAAGGACTATACCATCAAAGGCTGGGTTATGGATGACGAGCGTCTCAAACGCGGAACATATCTGACAGAAAAGTATTTTGATGAGCAGTTAGAACGAATTCGTGAAATTCGAGCAAGCGAAAGAAAGTTTTATCAGAAAATAACTGACCTGTATGCCACAGCCATTGATTACGATAAGAATTCTGCAACTACCAGGAGATTTTACGCAACAGTTCAGAATAAAATGCATTACGCAGTTCATGGTCATACGGCAGCTGAACTGATTGTAGAAAGAGCTGACCATACAAGAGAGCATATGGGATTAACTACTTGGGCAGATGCTCCTGATGGAAAGATTAAGAAAAGTGATGTCACGATTGCAAAGAATTATCTGAGTCAGGATGAAATGAAGCAGCTGAATCGTATGGTTACGGCATACCTGGATTTTGCGGAAAACATGACATTACGGCACATTCCGCTTACGATGCAGGATTGGGAAAAAAGGCTCAATAGCTTCATTGAAATGTTTGATTACGGTATTTTACAGGATGCAGGCAAGGTGACAGCGGAAATTGCAAAGCTTCATGCTGAGACAGAATTTGAAAAATACCGCGTGATCCAGGACAGATTATTCATGTCCGACTTTGATAGGTATATGCTGGAGTTGGAAGAAAGCGCAAAGAAATAGGGACAATATTTCAGGTCGAGACGGTGAAATCCGGCAACTCAACCTTGTCGAGTGTATGGGCTCATCTGAGATAATCACCGGCATGTTATGAGGATATAAGTCGACCTTCACTGTCTCAACTGTCGAGACAGTGGCAGGGAGCAGCAGTGTAAAATTGCCTTGCATTATATAGGTAGCAAAGGCTTTATACAGACTTGTTCCCATAGACTTCGATGGTTAAGACCTTGATATGGATGTCAATTTTTCTACAGATTGCATCTGTTTGTAGCTGTGAATGTGTGGTTTCAGAAGGTATGGACATGTTTCCGTTTTGACAGGATATGTTTCCGCGAACGGGCACAAAGCTTGACATCTATCAGAAGGTATCGTGCCATGTTGAGATGGTATGCTTGATAAGCAAGAAACCTTGAGTTTATGCGGTATTTAGGTGGCTCTGATGGATAATGTGTCCGCAAATAGTTGTACCCATTGTTGTGAAATGAGTTCGTAGTTGGAGAAAGTAGAATTATATGAGAAAAAAAGACGGATTTCAATTTATTATGACTAGGAAATCATTGGTTGTGTATATTGTTTTTACAGTTCTTCTGGGTCTATTTCTGTTTTTTGTCATAGGAGATATGGCTGGAAAATGTGCGGCATGCATTGCGTGTCCGATGCTTATTGCATATTTGCTCTATGCGTATTGCAAGGAAAGTAAAGCAGATACGAAAGCTC
>OFSC01001462.1_pt1 | contig 15212 bp, 11 predicted proteins | sample 1543201 | NCBI WGS metagenome assembly OFSC01 (sample SAMN04209228, study PRJEB22552) | human gut metagenome | biome: gut; material: feces | host: Homo sapiens | place: USA: Oklahoma
ATTCTCCCGGTATAGATATTTCAAAGATTGCATGTTCTTCATCTAGTTCTATGTAGTCGAGAATATGATCAGCACTATAACGGATCGCAACCCAATCGGCAAGTTGCCTTTCAGGATAAACAATTTCATCTGCGCCGTTTCTTAAAAGAAATTTTGCATGAACATCACGAGAAGCACGAGACACCACCATTCTTGCACCGAGTTCCTTCAAAAGGGACGTTACTTCCAATGAATTCTGAAAATCATCTCCAATTGCCACAATACAAACATCAAAATTCCCAACACCAAGCGAACTTAAAAAATCCTCACTAGTCGCATCCCCAATCTGAGCGTTGGTTACAAAGGGAAGTACAGCATCAACTCGGGTATCTTCTTTATCTACCGCCATCACCTGATGGTGCAATTCATCTAATTTTATAGCAATATGCCGTCCGAATCTTCCCAGACCGATAAGTAATATTGATTTCATTTTTTATTCTCCTTTAACCTACTGTGATTTTTTCCTGAGGATATTTTGAACCGTTAAGCTTTTTTTCAGAAAGGGTGGCAAAAATCAAAGTCAATCCGCCCACTCTGCCAAAAAACATCAGGCAAATCAAGATTATATGAGAAACAAGTCCCAGGTCAGGAGTTATTCCCAGCGATAACCCTACTGTCCCGATTGCCGACGCCGTCTCAAACAAAGCGGTCATAAGTGGAATATCTTCTGTGCTGCTAATTACCATTCCTCCGACAAGGAATAAAACAATATACATCAAAAAAATCGTAGCTGCATTTTTGATAGTGTCATCCGGAATTTGTCTGCCGAAAAAATGGGTGTGTTCCTTTTTTCTAAATACAGATAATGCCGATGAAACGAGCACTGCAAGAGTTGTCGTTTTCATACCCCCTGCAGTAGAACCAGGCGAACCACCGATGAGCATCAGAATAATGATAAGCATTTGCCCAACTTCACTGAGTAAAGTCAAATCTGCTGTATTAAATCCTGCAGTTCTCGGCGTAACAGATTGAAACAAGGAAACCCACACTCTTTCCATAAGAGGCACATTTGAAAACTCAAAATAAAAAAAGTAAAGAGCCGGTAAGAATATCAATAGTCCTGTTACCATAAAAATCACCTTGCTTTGCATTCTGTATTTTTTTAAATGCCATTTATGATTCTTTATATCCTCCCAGGTAAGGAATCCAATACCTCCTGCAACAATCAGCACCATAATCACAAGATTTACAATCGGCTGTACAGAATAAGATGTCAACGAGGAAAAAGGGGTTCTTATACCGATTAGATCAAATCCTGCATTGCAAAAAGCAGAAATAGAATGGAACAACGAATACCATATTCCTTTCCAAACCCCAAAGTCCCTGCAAAAAACAGGGGCTAAAAGAGCCGCACCAATGATTTCGATAAGAATAGTAGTCCGAATAATAAATTGTGTTCTCCGTACAATCCCCCCCACCGTTGGAGCCGAAATTGCCTCCTGCATGGTACTTCGCTGCATCAACCCGATTTTGCGTCCGGAAACAGCAGCAATCGCAATAGCAATCGTAATAATTCCCATACCTCCGATTTGAATCAGCAGTAAAATAACTCCTTGGCCAAATAAAGACCAGTAGGTTGCCGTATCATTAACAACCAGTCCCGTCACACAAACCGCAGAAGTTGCGGTAAACAAAGCATCCAAAAAGGAGGTACACTGACCGCTTTTTGTAGCAATCGGCAGCATCAAAAGCAGACTGCCTAAGAGAATCGCGGATAAAAACCCTAAACTAATCACTTGAAATGATGTTATATGTCGATGTCTTGATCTGTTTGTCTGTTGCATAACTATATCCCCATAGTCTTAATTTCTTTTTTATATTTTCTTTATTCTATCTTTATTTGTATTAAATGGGCGTAAGTAAGTTTGTTTTGAAATTAAGATTGTGTAAAGATGAGCAGAAGTCTAAAATCTTTTGCTCATCTTTTGAGAGGGGAGATATGCTGATCAAGTCCGCTGCCGGAACAGGTCACAAGTTCAACCGGAATGGCTGTTTCCTCCATATCGGGATTTGCCTTACGAAGCATCTGCACCCGGCTCGTGATTCTCTGATGAACACATTTCTTTCTTCATTGCCATTTTTTATTTTCTCCTTTGCCTTTGAATAAAAGAAAAGGACACTCATCTTCCAGAAGTTCTGAAAACAAGCGTCCTTTCGGTTTTTCTTGCCCTGTTTGACTGTTGGTGTGAAACTCATATACCTCGTAAAGTGCCTGAATCTGAGAATTTCTATGAAATTCTCAGATCGCGTACATTCGTCAAATTCCGCATAAACACTGGCTTTACAGCCAGTTGTTTCTTCGGAACTCTCCTCATTGTCTTCGCGGAAATTAAGGACTTCTACGAATTCACCCGATGTAGACAACACACGACTTCGACATGCACCGTCTCGCAGAATTGATCCACCGCCGTCATCTTCTCCACGCGATATCCTGCCAGCTGCATCATCTCCAGATCACGTGCCAGACTGGTCATCTTACAGGAAATATATACAATCTTATCCACCCCATAATTCAAGATCTTCGGGAGTGCCTTCGGGTGAATTCCGTCTCTCGGCGGATCCAGTACGATCACATCCGGCTTCTCTTCAATCTCATCAAGTACCTTAAACACATCTCCGGCAATAAATCTGCAGTTGGAAAGTCCGTTTCGGACAGCATTTTCTTTTGCTGCCTCGACTGCTTCTTCAATAATCTCGACACCGATCACTTTCTTCGCAACCGGAGCAAGCACCTGACCGATTGTTCCTGTTCCGCTGAACAGATCGAATACAACCTGATTATCAATATCTCCAATGTATTCTCTTACAGTCTCGTACAGCACTTCTGCACCTTTTGAGTTTGGCTGGAAGAAGGAAAATGGTGTAATCTTGAATTCCAGTCCGAGAAGCTTCTCATAAAAGAAGTCCTGTCCATAAAGAATTCTTGTCTCATCACTCTTCACGACATCAGACAGGGAGTCATTCAATATATGAAGGATTCCAACAATCTTTCCTTCTAATTCTAATGCCAGAAGTTCTTCTACTAATGGAGTTAAGTCATATTCTTCCTGCGTTGTCGTTACAAGATTCACAAGAATCTCGCCTGTTGTATCGCCTCGTCTTAAAAGAAGATGGCGGAGATAACCGACATGCTGCATTTTCTTATAATAACTTACATTTCTTTCTTTGAAATAATTAAGCATACAAAGAAGAATCTTATCCATATCTTCATGGACAAGCTGACAGTCTCCTGCTGTCAGTACATCATAAGTACTTCCTTTTTTATGAAGACCGAGAGATAACGGACCGTCTTTGAATTCGTCTCCGAAAGAGAATTCCATCTTGTTACGGTAATGAAATTCCTTCGGGCTGTGCTTCACACCCTCAAAAAGATACTCGCCCTTTACTACCGGATCCATAATCCTGCGGATCTGCCCTTCTTTCATCTTCACCTGTTCTTCGTATGGCATCGTCTGATACATACAGCCACCACAGGCAGGAAAGATACTACAGACCGGCTCTCTTGTCTCTAATGGAGATTTCTCCAACACTTCAAGAAGTCTTCCTTCTGCATTTCCTCTTTTAAATTTATTTATCATAAAACGGATCTTCTGTCCCGGAATCCCATTTTTCACAGTAACATACTGTTCTTCCTCCGGAACAAATACAATCCCCTTGTTTGGGAAATCTACACGTTCAATAATACCCTCGTAGATCTGACCTTTTTTCATCCTAATCTCCTATCAATTCTAATCTATTTTAACAGAAAAACAGACAGGATGGTTTCTTCTCTCACCCTGTCTGCACTTTTGCAATTCACTCAAGAATTATACCTGATCATCCTCGCTGAAGTAATCATCAAAATCGTCATCAAAATCATCTTCAAAATCATCAAGATAATCCGGTGATACGAAACGATATACTGCATAAGCGATTGCAGCTACTGCTGCTACTGCTCCGATGATAGCCAGTGTCCAGATTACTGTATTCTTCTGCTTCTCAGCCTCATTCTTATGAAGAATCTCGTTCAATCTTGTTTCTGCAATGATGTCTTCTATTCTCTTGTTCATATTAACACGTCCTTTCTTCACCTTTTGCGGTGACAGATAATCTGTGTTTATTATAACACCTGACGATTCATATTACTACTGATTTATCATTTTTTTATAACTTTCTCATACCTTGACAAGCTTGGCAAATTTTGCAAACATCCTGCGTGTTCCGACACTGTCAAATTCAATCGTAACCTCGTGATCTCGTCCACCTTCTTTGATATCCGTTACTGTTCCTTCCCCAAACTTCACATGACGTACCCGGTCTCCGACCTCATAACCAAGTGGACCATTCCCACCTGCTGCCAGCTGACTTCCCTTCTGCAGGGATGCCAGTGCCTGACTTCCTGTAAGCGGCTTACCCATCCCCTGATTCTTTGCAGGTGTCATTCCGCCAAGTGCTCCTGCGAATGCCTGCGCCCGAAATGCTTCTCTGGCACGTGCATATGTATTCTGCTGTGCTGGCATCTCCGTCTCCTGAGTAAACTTCTTGTTTCCTGTATCAAGCAGTTCCCTCGGGATCTCTTTCACAAATCTTGACATCGGATTGTACTGTGTCTCACCGTGCACCATTCTTCTGCGCGCACTCGTCAAAGTCAGTTCCTGCTCTGCCCTTGTAATTCCAACATAACAAAGTCTTCGCTCTTCTTCCAGTTCTTCTCTGTCTCCCGCATTAATACTCATATATCCCGGGAAAAGTCCATCTTCCATCCCTGCAAGATAAACACGTGGAAATTCAAGTCCCTTTGCACTATGTAAAGTCATCAGAACAACATATTCCTGGTCTTCATCCAGACTGTCAATATCCGCAACCAAAGCAACTTCTTCAAGGAATCCACTCAATGTTGCCTTTTCATCTTTATCCTGACAACTTTCCTCATAAGTTGCCGCTTTACTGATCAGCTCATCTATATTCTCTTTTCTTGTTTTCGCCTCTTCTTTATCTTCATTTTCAAGGCTTTCTATATATCCTGTCTTCTCAATCACTTCCTGTAAAAGATCTGTGATACTCATCTCTTCTGCCAACGTCTTAAAATACTCGATCAATGCCGCAAAAGAGTCCAGTTTTGTTGCACTTCTTCCCACTCCTGCGATCAGCCCCGGTGCCAGTAAAGCCTCATAAAACCCAATTCCACGTTCTGTCGCAGACTCCTGAATCCGGTTAATTGTTGTAAGACCGATTCCTCTCTTTGGGACATTAATGATTCTTCTAACCGCAACATCATCACGTCCATTGTCGATTGTCTTGAGATAAGCAAGAAGATCCTTAATCTCTCTTCTCGCATAGAAATTCACTCCACCGACAATCTTATAAGGAATGTTCATGGCAATAAACTTCTCTTCCAGCAGACGGGATTGTGCATTCGTACGATAAAGAACTGCACTGTCATTATAGGAACCTCCCTGTCTGACAGCACTTTTGATATCTTCGCCAATGAAATCTGCCTCATCAAACGCAGTATCGAACTGACGCAGACGAATCAGTTCGCCTTCTCCGTTCTCCGTCCAAAGTGATTTTTCCTTTCTTCCACGGTTATTCGCAATCACGCTGTTCGCTGCATTCAGAATATTCCCTGTAGATCTGTAGTTCTGCTCCAGTTTGATCACCTTTGCATCCGGAAATTCATGCTCAAAGTCAAGAATATTTCGGATATTCGCTCCACGGAACTTGTAGATTGACTGATCATCATCTCCAACGACGCAAAGATTCTTATATTTTCCTGCAAGAAGGCTTACCAGCTGAAACTGAACTGTATTTGTATCCTGATATTCATCTACCATAATATAGCGGAATCTTTCCTGATAACTCTCAAGCACATCCGGCTGTGTCTGCAAAAGCTGTACTGTCTTTACAAGCAGATCATCAAAATCCAGCGCATTATTCGCCTTCATCTGCGCCTCATACTCACGGTAAACCTTAGCAATCTTCATCTTTGCAAAGTCTCCTCCGGCATTCAGTTCAAATTCATCCGGAAGGATCATCTCATTCTTGGCAGATGAAATTGCTGAAAGCAGACTTCTTTCTTTAAACACTTTCGTATCCACATCTACTTTCCGACAGACTTCCTTAATTAATGTCTTCTGATCATCTGTATCATATATCGTAAAATGATTCTCATACCCTAATCTGTCAATAAACCTTCTCAAAATACGCACGCACGCAGAGTGAAATGTACTCACCCATACACTTTCCGCTCCAAAACCGACAAGGTTATCCACACGCTGGCGCATCTCTTCTGCCGCTTTGTTCGTAAATGTGATTGCAAGAATATTCCATGCGTTCACGCCACGTTCTCCGATCAGATATGCGATCCTGTGCGTCAGAACTCTTGTTTTTCCTGAACCGGCTCCGGCAAGGATCAGAAGAGGACCGTCCGTGTGGTAAACAGCCTCTCTCTGTGGTTCATTTAATTTATCATAAATGCTCATCTTTCCACTCCTTTAAAGTTATAAAGATATCTGTAAATGTATTCCCATTATCAAACACACGTTCCTGTTTGTCAACTACATTTTCCGGCCTTCTTATCTTTTGCTTGCTATCTAGTTTTAAATACTATATAATAAATGTATTGAGGTGATAACATGAATATAGACACAAGTAATCTGTTAAACAGCATTTTAGAAGAACTTTCTTCTTTAAGTTATGTGCATCCCGGCGATGTTCCGAATATTAATCTTTACATGGATCAAGTAACTACTTTTATGGATGAGCAGCTGGCTTCGACCAAACGTTACCCGGATGATAAGATCCTGACAAAGACTATGATCAATAATTATACGAAGAACAATCTTCTTCCACCCCCGGTGAAGAAGAAGTATTCCAGAGAGCACCTGCTCCTTCTGGTCTTCATTTATTATTTTAAAAATATCCTTTCAATCAAAGATATTGAGACAGTTCTTGCACCGCTCACAGAGAAATATTTTCCGGATGGAAGCTCTTTTGAATTAGCGGATATTTACAAAGAAGTCTGCAAGATTGAAAAAGAACAGCTGGATTCCATCAAAGAGAATGTAACTGCTACTTATGAGAAATCTGCTGAGACTTTCACTCATCTTGCTGATGGCGAAGATAAAGAGATCTTACAGCAGTTTGCATTTATATGCAGCTTGAGTTTTGATGTATATATCAAGAAAATGATCATTGAACGGATCATTGATGACCTCTCTTCCAAGTCTTCAAAAAACGAAGAGAAAAAGAAAGGGAAATAAACATTTCTGTTTAAAACGAGATACAGCCTGCGAAAGACTTTATCAGGATCTTCCGCAAGCTGTATCTTTTGATTGATAAAAGGTATTTTATTGTAAGCTTAATTCTTAAGTGTTATTCTTCCGTTCCATTCTCTTCCTCAGCAAGCCCTACACGTTTGAAAACCATATCATATCCGTCATTCCCGTAATTAAGAGAACGGTTCACACGACTGATTGTCGCAGTGGATGCTCCTGTCTTCTCCGCGATCTCCAAATATGTCTTCTGTTCACGGAGCATTCTTGCCACTTCAAATCTCTGTGACAATGAAAGCAGCTCATTGATCGTACAGATGTCTTCAAAAAATGTATAACACTCTTCTTTATTCTCAAGGCTTAAGATTGCCTGAAACAGATAATCTACTGCCTCGGTTCTGATCTTCTTACTCATACGAAACAATCTCCTTCTCAACCGGCTAATTATATGATGGCTTACGGCATACCATAAACCATAACAATACCTTTTGCCTTCTCAGGCCACTTTTTGATTTTAACACATTAAATTTTTAAAGTCCACCATTTCTTATGAATTTAAACTAAATTCTTGCGCAATTTTGATTTTTTTCTAAAACATTTTATGTAAAACACACTTTTTTCGTTGTTCTTCCTCTTTTAAGATGCTATAATAAATCTGTTATAAATATTTTGATACAAAAGAGAGGAGTACATGATTAATATGAAGTGCCCAATATGTGGAAAAGACCTGGATTTGCAGAATAAGCAGATTGGCACCAGCGAAAACGGGGATCCAATCTTTAATGAATATGCAATCTGCCATAGCTGTAAAAAGCAATGGAACCTTGATAAACAACGTGCAAAGAAGATCGCTGCCAAGAAAGCCGCAGAAGAGAAAGCAAAAGCTGAGGCTGAGGCCCGCGCTGCTGAAGAGAAGGCAAAAGCTGAAGCTGCCGCCCGCGCTGCTGAAGAAAAAGCGAAAGCTGAAGCTGCTGCCCGTGCCGCTGAGGAGAAAGCGAAAGCTGATACCGCCGCCCGTGCCGCTGAAGAGAAACGAGCTGCCCGCAGAGAAGCAAAAGCCCGCGCCCGCAAAGAAGCGATTGCCCGCCTTGCTGCTGACAAAGGGATTTCAGAAGAAGAAGCTGAACGTATTCTTAAGGAGAGAGCCAGAGCCCGCAAAGCCGCTGCACAGAAAGCTGCCACTGATGTCACTGCCACTGATAATTCCGAAGAGCAGAAATATGGGAACATTCCAGCGGAAGAAATCCGTGATAAGCGTGAAAAAGCAGTTCGCAAGGGATACGAAGATATGCTTGCAACTGACCCTGACAGTAAAGCTGCCAAGAAGAAAAAGAAAGAGGAAACCGAAACTGCGAAAGCAAAAGAAGATGTAAAATCCAGAAAAATGGATGACTATGATGATGAGAAATCCTCTGATGATGAAGATGATGATGAATATGAATATGTAGATGAATATCCACGCTTCAGACCTGGACGCATCATCCTTGGAATCATTTCCCTGCTTGCATTTGGTTTCTGTATTTATAAAGGTTTCGTAACAGGACTCAGCACATCAGGAGCTGACGTAACTTCTGCTCCTGGCATGAATTATGTCATTGTTGCTCTTTGCATGCTTGTCACTGCACTGTTATACTTCATCATGAATAACCGTGATACACTTTTTGCATTCCTTATCCCGATGATTGTCTATATCGGTGGTGCTGTTTTTGCTTTCCTGAAACATGGAGATGAATTCGAGCTTCTGATTTTAGCCGGTGTAAGTGGTGTACTTGCTGTTATTTCACTGATTCTCGCAATTGCTTCCCGCGGTGGAGATGATTACGATGATGAAGATGATTACGACGATCCATTTGAAGAAGAACACGATAATTAAAATCGCGTTGTAAATCTTTTTGGTTTCTAAGAACAATTTATATAAGATAATTACAAGGGAGTATCATTTTGCGGTACTTCCCTTTTTTTGTCCTGATATGCATTTTTTATATCATATATCTAAAATATTTTTAGGTGTCAAAAACTTTTTTAGAATAGTTGTTGCTTTTTGTTGAATATGTGATAAAATATAACCATAGGTATCTTTATATAATTAAAAATACACAACAAACACATACTCCTCAAAGATTTTTCTTTGGGGATTTTGTTACAAAGAAAGGAGTAACTGACATGGCATCATTTATAGTAAATGGTCAGGAAGTCTCACCTTCAAAGAATCAGAAACTGTTACGGTTCCTGCGTGATGAACTGCACATTACCTCTGCAAAGGATGGTTGCAGCGAAGGCGCTTGTGGAGCCTGTACTGTTATCATTGATGGACAGACTTGCAAATCCTGCGTACCTGACACAGATTCATTGGCCGGAAAGAATGTCATCACAGTCGAGGGGCTTTCTGATTGGGAACAGAAAGTTTACACTTATGCTTACGGGAAGGCAGGCGCTGTACAGTGCGGATTCTGTATTCCTGGTATGGTTATGTGCACAAAAGCACTTTTGGATGTAAATCCGGAACCAACCGATGATGAGATTCGCTATGCGCTGCGCAACAACTATTGCCGCTGTACAGGATATGTTAAGATCATGGACGCGGTACGTCTGGCAGCTAAGATTCTGAAAGAAGGAGTTTTACCAGATGACGGAGATCCTAGCTGGACTCTTGGTTCCCGTGTTTCTCGTATAGATGTTGAAGAAAAAGTGCTTGGGACAGGTAAATATCCGGATGACTATTATCCGGAAGGAATGCTCTATGGCGCTGCTCTTCGTAGTAAATATCCACGAGCTCGCGTACTTTCTATTGATACCTCTGCTGCCGAGGCTCTGCCTGGCGTAGAAGCGGTTGTAACAGCCGATGATATTCCTGGGGAGAATAAGATCGGACACTTAAAACATGATCAGTATTCACTGATTCCGGTTGGTGGACTGACTCATTATCTCGGAGATGCAATTGCCCTTGTAGCTGCAACTGACATGGCAACTGTAGAAAAAGCAAAGAAACTTATTAAAGTTGAATATGAAGTACTTCCTCATGTGCATACAGTGGAAGAAGCTGCTGCTCCAGATGCACCTCTTGTTTATGATGAAGAAGAGACTAACGTATGTGCTTATAAGCACATCAGCCGCGGAAATGCGGAAGAAGCAATCAAGAATTCCAAGTACGTGATCTCACATCACTTTGAGACACCTTGGACTGAGCATGCTTTCCTTGAACCGGAATGTGCTGTTTCTTTCTATGATGAAGACGGTGACATTTTCGTATATTCAACAGACCAGTCCGCTCACCAGACATTGCACGAAGTTACACTTATGCTTGGAACAGATAAAGTAAAAGTTCAGAACGCATTAGTCGGCGGTGGTTTCGGTGGTAAAGAGGACATGACTGTTCAGCATTTAAGCGCATTGCTTACTTACGTAACAAAGAAACCGATCAAGATGAAATTATCCAGAGCGGAATCCTTGCTTGTTCATCCGAAACGTCACCCATTCTACATGGATATGACAATGGGATGCGATGAGAATGGAGTGATCCAGGGTGTAAAAGCGATTGTTAAATCTGACACAGGTGCATTCGCTTCTCTTGGTGGCCCGGTTCTTGAACGTGCATGTACACATGCAGCAGGACCTTATCATTATGAAAACTTTGAAATTGAAGGAACTGCTTACTATACAAATAACCCACCTGCCGGAGCATTCCGCGGATTTGGTGTTACACAGACTTGTTTCGCAACAGAGACACTTCTGAACATGATGGCTGACAAGGTAGGCATTACGCCTTGGGAGATTCATTACCGCAATGCGATCCGCCCAGGCGAAGTACTTCCGAACGGACAGATTGTAGATAACTCTACAGGTCTTGTAGAGACACTGGAAGCTGTCAAAGAAGAGTATGATGCTGCACTTGCGGCCGGTAAGGCTGTTGGCCTTGGTTGTGCTATGAAGAATGCCGGCGTTGGTGTTGGTATCCCGGATACGGGACGTGTAAAATTAATTGTTGAAGAAGATGAAAAACTTCACATCTTCACTGGTGCTTCCTGTATCGGTCAGGGACTTGGTACTGTACTTGTACAGATGATCGTTACAAATACAGATCTTTCCCATGATGATATCGTCTATGAGCGAAGCAACACATGGATTTCACCTGATTCCGGTACAACTTCCGGTTCTCGTCAGACACTTGTAACTGGTGAAGCGTGCCGCAGAGCATGTGAAAAATTCATGGAAGCGAAAAACAGCGGTAAGTCCATGAAAGATATGATTGGAGAAACTTTCTACGGAGAGTATCTCGCTAAGACTCATCCACTTGGTGCAGATGTGCCTAATCCGATATCTCACGTTGCTTATGGATATGCAACTCAGGTCTGCATCCTTGATCCTAAGACAGGTAAGATTGAGAAAATGATTGCCGCACATGATGTTGGTAAAGCTGTCAACCCTCTCTCCTGCGAAGGTCAGATTGAAGGCGGTGTTGTAATGTCAATGGGATATGCACTCAGAGAGCAGTATCCAATCGATGAAAACTGTAAACCAATTGACAAATATGGTTCCTTAGGACTTTTCCGTTCTCACGAAGTTCCTGAGATTGAAGCAATCGTTATTGATAAACCTGGTCTGGATGTTGCCTGTGGAGCAATCGGTATCGGAGAGATCACATCCATCCCTACTGCTCCTGCAATCGCGGATGCATATTGCAGATTTGACGGAGAAAGACGCTACAGCCTTCCTCTTTCTAACACACCATACGAAAGGAAGAAATAATCATGGCAATTAAAAAGAGATTTCCTTACCGGGCAGCTCTGGTTGCCTGTAACGGTGGCTGCCGCGCAGCCGGCTCTGAAGACGGTGGATGCAAAGATGGCTGCATCGGATGTGGAGCCTGTATAGAAAAATGTAAATTTGGCGCAATTTCCATGAATGAATATGGCGTTGCCGAAGTAGACGAAGAAAAATGTATTGCCTGTGGACAGTGTGCAAAAGTCTGTCCACAGAACCTGATCAAAATCCACGACTGTGCAAACTACATTGTAGTAAAATGCTCTAACAAAGAAAAAGGAGCTGTTGCACGTAAACAGTGTGAAGTCAGTTGTATTGGATGCGGTATCTGTGAAAAAACATGTACTGCTGGTGCAATTCATGTAGAAGATAATTGCGCAGTAATCCAGGAAGACATCTGCTTAAGCTGTGGAATGTGCTCTGTAAAATGTCCAAGACATGTAATCCATGATCTCCGCGGAGTATTTACAGCAGTAAGATAATACAAAAGCTATCGACTACGATAACAACACAGATATGTGTTAAGTTATTGTAATCGATAGCTTTTTTTATCTACTCATCTTCATCCAGAAACTCGATATCATCATCGTCATCAAGATAATCTAAATCATCCAAATCATCTAAGTCATCCAGATTTTCCAGATCATTCAAGTCATCTAAGTCATCCGGATCTTCATCAAAATCATAATCCTCTGTCGCATCTGCCTCATCAGCAGTTACTTCAATTTCGACTTCTTCCTCGTCTACATCAAACTTCTCTTCTTTAAAGTTCTCCACTTCATCTTCTTCCAGATCATCTTCAAGATCATCAAATTCATCCATGCTGACAACTGTTGTGCCCTTGTCTTCTTTCAGGACATTTTCCGGAAGACTCTCTATAATCTCATCCAGCTCATCAAAATCATCCAGATTCTCGACCAGTGCCCTTGCCTTCTCGACTTCATTTTCTGTAGAATGTTCTTCACGGATCTCTGCGGCTTTAAGTAAATTCTTTTTCTTACGTTTTCCGGATTCCAAAAGAAGCTGGATCCAGATACTAAGTGCACCAATTGCAGCACAAAGTGCCACATGAATCATTCCGTTTTTATATGGCTGCAGATAAAAGATACTGCTGCCCGCTGCCATTGCTCCAAACACAGAAGAAGCAGCAATCAGCATAAAGTTATGAAACTTAATAGAAAGCAATGCACACACAAGACCGATACCCGCACAGATTCCATACATAATAAGATCCTGTGGTTTCATCAGATGTACACTGACAACAAAGACAAGTACCGCTACTGTCACAAATCCACCAATCTGCTTCTTCCATGCACCAAGCACCGCCAATACAAGTCCCACACCCGCTCCTGCTGCCAATGCGATTGTCTGATCCAGACTTGCAATCGCTCCGACTGCAATTCCAGCTGCACATCCTGCTGACAATCCTGCAATCACTGACCAGAAACGTACCAGTTTCAGCCCCGTCAGACATAACAGTACTGCTCCGACCGTTATAACGATCAGAGAAATAAATTCCATCTGACTCAAATGATGACTGCTTTCATTAAGTCCAGCCAGAACAACATCCAGGTCAAAATTCAGAATTGTATCAATCATATCATTTACATTCATTATTTACACCTTCGTCCCTTACTATTTATTACTCACTACTGCTCATTTTAGCAATTTTTTTTACTGATTACAAGTGTTCATTTCACCTTTCCATTGACTTCTTATTCTTCTCCACTTAAAATAGAAGAGAAATGCTATTGCTGACCGCATAATACTGTGAACAGCAATAAAATGCTAACATAAAGGAGTTTATTATGGAACAGTTAAGAATACCTGCTGGCTATCATTCCCCTCTTACAATTCGTGAGACAGAAGTAGCCATCAAAGAAGTGAAAGACCACTTCGAACGTGCTCTTGCAAAGAATCTCCACCTGACACGAGTGTCAGCACCACTGTTTGTCCGTCCGGAATCCGGTCTGAATGATAACTTAAACGGTGTGGAACGTCCGGTTTCCTTTGACATCAAAGAACAGGATGGTTCTGTTGCAGAGATCGTTCATTCTCTTGCAAAATGGAAGAGATATGCATTGAAGAATTATAATTTCCATTCCGGCGAAGGACTTTACACAGATATGAGTGCGATACGTCGTGATGAAGATACAGACAACATCCATTCTCTGTATGTTGACCAGTGGGACTGGGAAAAAGTAATTTCTAAGGAAGAACGTAACACAGAGACACTTCAGTATACTGTCCGCAAAGTCTACCGGGCTCTGAAAGATACAGAAGAATACATTTCCAGACGTTACAACTATATTGATCCTCTTCTTCCTGATGATATCTTTTTCATCACTACACAGGAGCTGGAAGACCTTTATCCGGATCTTACTACCAAAGAACGTGAAAAAGCGATTGCGAAGGAAAAAGGCGCAGTGTTTATCTCCAAGATTGGTGGAGTACTTGCTTCCGGCGAAAGACATGACGGTCGTGCTCCGGACTATGATGACTGGGAGCTGAACGGTGACATTATCGTTTACTATCCGGTTCTTGACATCGGTCTTGAACTCTCTTCTATGGGAATCCGTGTTGACGAAGACTCATTAAAGGCACAGCTAAAAGAAGCCGGATGTGAAGATCGTGCAGAACTTCCATTCCAGAAGGCACTGCTGAACGGCGAGCTTCCATATACAGTCGGCGGCGGTATTGGACAGTCCCGTATCTGTATGTATTACTTAAGAAAGGCTCATATCGGTGAAGTACAGTCTTCCCTCTGGCCTGAAAATGTAGTTGAAGCTGCTGCTGATGCCGGCATTCACCTTCTCTAAACACAAGACAGACCAGTCAATTATATGATAAAAAGCAGATTCGAATTCTACTGGAGCATCTCTCCTTTGAATTCGAATCTGCTTTTTTCATTCTCCTCTTATTCTACAATCAGCAACTGTTCTTTCTCTTCCTCAGACACCCTGTTCCAAAAAACATTAAAATCATCAAATTCCGGCAAATAGATATCTGCCGTATTCCAGATCTGCGCCAGATTCTTGTCATTTGCCTTATCATAAACTGCTACTGTCTTAAATCCCGCATGCTTTGCCGTTCTCAAAGCCTGGTAAGTATCTTCAAACACCCAGGTCTGTTCCGGCTCCGTATCCAGCTGCAAAAGTG
>OFSC01001505.1_pt1 | contig 14813 bp, 10 predicted proteins | sample 1543201 | NCBI WGS metagenome assembly OFSC01 (sample SAMN04209228, study PRJEB22552) | human gut metagenome | biome: gut; material: feces | host: Homo sapiens | place: USA: Oklahoma
AATCGAACCCGTGTTACCGCCGTGAAAGGGCGATGTCTTAACCGCTTGACCACGGGGCCATACTTTGTCTGTCGACTTCCTCAACAGCGATTATAATCATATCATATAAATCACCGTTTGGCAAGTACTTTTTTGATATTTTTTTAATTTTTGAAACTTTTCAAATAATTCGACAAATCGAACTTCTTAGTTTCCTACTCCTGATCCGATAATCAGAGAATAAAAAGATCTTACATTTCTGCAAGATCTTCAAGCTCCCCCTGTTGGACTTGAACCAACGACACTTCGGTTAACAGCCGAATGCTCTACCGACTGAGCTAAGGAGGAATATTTCCTTGTCTTATCGACGAAAAATATATTATCATATTTAAATGGTCTTTGCAAGAGAAAATTAAAAAAAATGTAAAAAATCTTAAAGGAATCTAATTTTATCTCTTTCAAGTCATAATCAGAAATCCAGCGTCATACATATATTAGACAGGAGGGCAGATATAAAATATATCGACAGTACTTCCTGAAAGGTAACAATTCAATTTAAGACAGGAGAGGGCAAAATGCGAAGAAAGCTGAGAAGACATTTTGCATTTCTGATGGCGGTACTGATGATGCTGTCGTTGATGGGTGTTCAGGTACTGGCAGAAGGTGTACAAGTTGAGGCTGTACAAACCACAGAGGGAACAGATTGTACCGTGCTCCCGGAAGAAACAGATGCGGAAGAGACTTCCCGATCAGAAATGCAGAAACCAGACGCAAAAGAATCTCCCCCTGAGTCTGGAGTAGTAACAGAGGAAGGGAAAAGTACCGATTCAGAGAAAATTTCAGTTGCTCTTAAAGATGAGATTCTTACAAAAGGTTCTCTGACAGCAGATGTTAGTGGAACAACAGAATCAGATCAGATTGCTTATCAGTGGCAGGTAAGTGAAAACGGTCAATGGAAAGACATTGAGGATACAGCGACTGTGGATAGTAGAAAGCAATCCTATGAAGTTGCAAGAGATGGTGCACAGAAGACATTTCGTGTGAAAGTGACAGTAAATGAGGCGGTGACAGTTTATTCTTCCGAATACAAGGTGAATTATTATGACAAGCTTCAGAATGGAAGTTTTGAGACGCCAAAAGTATCTGATGCAGGAACACTGACTTATAAGAATGCACATTTTATCCAGGTAGCAAATGGAACGAATGATTTGTATTGGAAAACAACAGCGAAAGGTGCATATTTTGGCTCTGGAACTCAGAGAGATTATTATATCGAGATTGCAGATGGAAGCCGAAGTTATTATGGAAATACGGTTAATGATCCAAAACCGGTTTATAACATCAGCAGTGCGGCACAGGGAAATCAGTTCGCAGAATTAAACTGTGAGGAACCAGGGGCTCTTTATCAGGATGTTTTGACAGAACCAGGGACAGTCCTTCACTGGGGATTGGAACATGCAGGACGCTGGGGAACAGACACGATGGCGGTTATCATCAGTGATACGAAATCAATGAGTTCTGATTGGAATCCGGCAGGCTCGGGATTTGATCAGAGTAATCCTGATGTGCAGGCGGTATTGTCAGATAAAACTGGAAAATGGACTTATCACTATGGAGATTATACAGTTCCGGCAGGGCAATATGTTACTCGATTTTATTTTGTGGCAGTAGCGGCAGCAAATGGAAATCTGTCAAATGGAAACCTGCTCGATAACATTTCTTTTGGAAAGGATCTCCCAAACCCACCGGCCAAAACAGGTAATCTGATAATCACAAAGCAGGTGGAAGGAATTGCAGCAAGTCAGATTCCGGACGAGTCCTTTACATTTCAGATAAAACGGGGAGAAGAAGTGATCGAAGAAGTGAAGCTTCCGCAAAATGGTCAGTGGAGTGCATCGCTCCAGGCGGTTGAACCTGGGGAATATACAGTGACGGAGATTGCTCAGGAACAGAATAACTACAGGCTGGAGCATACCTTTTATCTCGTGGGACAGGAAAGTCAGGCAGAGGGGATGACAGCACGAATTGATGTAACGAAGGAGCAGACTGCAACAGTAACATATACGAATCAGTATCAACCGCTTATGGTTGTTCCGACAGGAGTAGAGAACAGGATGTTTCCTACAATCCTAATGGAAACAGCAGGTATAACAGGAGGAGCAGTTTTTCTGTTTCTTCGAAGAAAGAGGAAAGAAAAAGATTCATGAAATTAAAAGGAGAGATTCATCTTTTTCTGATTCGTCTTGCATTTCTTCTGGTGTTTCTGTGGGTTTTGTTCGGGCTGTTGTTTGGCATTACAACCATGAAAAACAATGACATGTCGCCACGCATCAGTGCGGGAGATCTGCTCTTTTATTATCGACTGGAAAAACCGAAAAGCGGGGATGTGGTGGTCATTCAGAAAGCAGGAGAGAAATATGTGGGCAGAGTGATCGCAGCCGGCGGCGATACAGTAGAGATTACAGAGGACGAAAAGGTAAAGATCAATGGAAGTAAGATTGTGGAAAATGATATTTTCTATGATACACCGCAATACGAAAGTGACACGGTCTATCCACTGACGCTGAATAGCGGAGAATATTTTATTCTGGGAGATCAACGGGGAAATGCAAAAGACAGCCGGTATTTTGGAGCTGTGAAGGACAAGGAGATAAAAGGCAGAGTAATTACGGTGCTCCGCCGGTCAGATATCTGAAACCCGGAAATCAGAGTAAAAAGTGAGGTAGAGATTATGAATAAGAAAACAGCAGGACGTATTTCAGCAATGGCAATGGCGAGCATGATGATGATGTCAGTTTGCGTGGTAAATGCGGCAGCCGAGGAAAATGAACCGATCACACAGCTGAATCTGAAGAAAACGGTGACAACGGATGGAAATACATACCAGCCAAACACTTCATTTTCGTTTCATGTGGAGAATGGTGAAGCAGCAGAAAATTGGAGAGATAATGTAGTATATGCCGGTGTGACAGGTGGAATCACGGGCACTCAGACAATCGGATTCCAGCCATCAGGAGAAGATACACTGGCAGCAGCTTACAGCAAGAATGCAACATTGGAAATTAATACAGAGGTATTTGAACATGCTGGTGTTTATCATTATGTTGTGACTGAAGATGCAGGCTCTTATGAAGGAATCGATTATGATACAGCAGGCAGAGATGTTTATCTTTTTGTATATAACGGAGCAGATGGAGCACTTTATGTTGGAAATGTAATTACAGAAAATAATGGTGAAAAAGGTGATCTTGAGTTTATCAATGATTATGGTGCAGAAAATGATACAACGCATGATGTGACGATCAAAAAAACGATCACAGGTAATCAGGGAGTTAAAAATAAATCCTTCGAATTCAAGGTTGCGGTGAATGGTGGACAGGGAGAACTCTACAAAGTTGTAGTGAAGAAAAATGCAAATGCACAGGCACTTACAGAATACATCACAAGCAATGAAGCAGAAACTTCTTATCAGATTTCTGATACAGGTTCAATTACAATTTATGGATTGACAGAATCTGATAAATACACGGTAACAGAGACCGATGCGAATAAAGATGGATATACTACTACGATTGATGGAGAAACAACTGCGACCGGAACAAAGACAGGAACTACAAAAGAAGATGGTACAGTAGTTCAGTATGTGAATGAGAAAGATGCGGCTGTAGTAACAGGCGTTGCAAAGAAATACACACCATACGTATTACTTGTGGGTGCGGCAGGCGCATTTGGATCAGTTTTCTTTCGTAGAAAAAGAGCATGATAAACGAAACGACAGAAGGTCAGGAGGCAGGGGAGCAGAGGGAAGAGCTGTTTTTTAAAGTTATAGAAGCGGGAAATAAGATATTGGAAATTCTGGCAGCGCTCTTTATTATTCTTATGCTTCTTTATGGTGCATATTCATTATGGGATACCTGCCAGATCAACCGACGTGCGTTTATCAGTGGAGAATTGATGAAATATAAACCTGCAGGGAAAACGGATGAAAGTCCGTCCCTGCAGGAACTTCAGAAAATCAATCCGGATGTGTGTGCCTGGCTGACGGTAGACGGAACAAAGATTGATTACCCGGTTGTGCAGGGAGAAACAAATCTGGAATATATCAATCAGGATATTTATGGAGAGTTTGCTCTTTCAGGAAGTATTTTTCTGGATAGCAGAAATGACAGAAAATTTATTGACAGTTACAGTTTATTATATGGTCACCATATGGATAATGGCGCAATGTTTGGGGATGTGATGAATTATAAAGAAAAGGAGTATTTTGAATCGCACAAAACAGGTACGCTATATTTGAATGAACAGTCAGAAAAAATCCAGTGGTTCGCCTGTGTGGAGACGGATGCGTATGATGAAGTTATTTATAATCCACAAGATTATAAGAAAGAGAATCTGGAAGAACTGATGGAATATATAAAGGCACATGCCGTGCAGTATCGTCTTCCTGAGAAAAAAGGAAAAGAGGGGTGGAACAGGATCATTGGCTTATCTACTTGTTCTAACGATCAGACGAATGGAAGAGTAATACTTTATGGATTTTTATATGATATTACTGTTCACTCCCGTGTCAATCACTCCGCTGATTGACACGGAGGATGCGTGTTTTGACTTGAATGCATCTCGCCCCATCGCCAAAGGCGATTTAAAATGGCGAGATGCGTTGCTGGTCGCACATCGTGTGAACAGTAACAGGTAGATAAAGAATGATGTAGCGCAACGCCGTTGCATATTTGTCTGTTGAATGTTAAAATGTGAATGTCATTCAGGTTCAGGTCAAAGCTAGAAAAAGAGCGAAAATGGATCTGGATAATTTCGAAAATCAGGGAAATAAAGGCAGGCAGTATACAATGACGATAAAAGAGATTGCGCAGATGGCCGGGGTGTCCAGCGCAGCAGTATCAAGATATTTGAATGGCGGATATGTGAGTGAACAGAAAAAGGAGCAGATCCGTAAAGTGATTGAGAAGACGGGATATCAGCCGTCTACTCAGGCAAGAATCCTAAGAACCGGACGTACACATCTGGTTGGTGTGGTGGCTCCGAAGATCAATTCAGAATCAATCAGCCGGATCACAGCGGGAATTGAACAGGTTCTTTCGGCAAGAGGGTACCAGATGCTTCTTGCAAGCACGGATAATCAGCCAAAGAATGAGCTGACTTATCTGAGAATCTTTGAAAGTTATCCGGTAGATGGAATTGTACTGATCGGTACAGTGCTTACAGACGAGCATCGGAGATTTTTAAAAGAATCAAAGGTTCCGGTTGTGGTTGTGGGACAGGAGACAGAAATGGCAAGCTGTATCTATCATGATGATTTTGGTGCGGGAAGAGCAATGGGACAAGAAGTTGCGGTGAAAGCACTGAAGCGGAATGGTGGAAGACCTGAAGATTGCAAGATTGCATATATTGGTGTTACTCGTGAAGATAAGGCAGCAGGTGCTGCCAGAGAAGACGGGTTCCGCAAGGGACTTCAGGAAGCGGGGATTACTTTCGATGATCATCGGTACAGACGCGAATCAGAATTTACAATGAGCGGCGGATATGAAGCAGTAGTGGATTTGTTGAGTGAAGAAAATGGAATCGATATCATATCATGCGCAACAGATACGATTGCAGCAGGAGCAATCGAGGCATTGATCGCACAGAGTAAAAAGGCGGTTCCGGAGTCGGTTCAGAATTCTGGTGCAAGGATGCTACACATTTTGGAACAGTCTGGTATCTGTGTCACAGGATTTGGTGATAATCAGATGTTAAGGGCTGTGACAGGCGGTATTCCAACGGTTCATTTTGGGTATAAAACGAGTGGAATCAAGGGGGCAGAGCTCTTACTTGAACAGATTGAAGAGAAAAATCCGGTGCCGGTGCATGTGAAGCTGGGATTCCAGATCGTGAATAGATTTGAATGAATGTAACTAAGAGTATAGTGCAAGTTAAACAAAACAGAAGAATCAGAATTAGTAAAAATGCCATCTTTACAAATGGCATTTTTTTATTTAATATAAAATCATAAGATGTGAAAACGATTACACATAAAACATAGAAGGAAGGGAGAGTAATCATGGATTACAGGAAAACAGCCCAGGAGATTCTGGGATATGTAGGTGGAAGTAAGAATATTGTATCCGCAGCGCACTGCGCAACGCGTCTTCGTCTTGTTATCGCAGATAATAGTAAGGCAGATAAAGAGGCAATAGAGAATGTGGATGGAGTAAAGGGAGTATTTGAGGCATCTGGACAGCTTCAGATTATTCTTGGGACAGGAACAGTGAATAAGGTGTTTGATGAATTTATCGCGATCGCAGGTATTACAGCAAGCACAAAAGCTGAGGCAAAGGAAGCAGCGGCAGAGAAGCAGAACTGGTTTATGAAGGCCATCAAGCTGTTAGGTGATATTTTTGTACCGATCATTCCGGCCATCGTAGCAAGTGGTTTCCTGATGGGAATCATGAATGCGCTGGATTTCATGAATGCAAATGGATTTTTAGCAATTGATACAAGCAGTTCTATTTATGTGTTTGCGAATCTGTTCAGTAATATCGCTTATACATTTCTGCAGATTCTGATTGCATTTTCAGCTGCGAAAGCATTTGGTGCAAACCAGTATCTTGGAGCTGTTATCGGTATGATCATGATTCATCCGTCACTGCAGAATGCATATACAGTTGCAACAGAAGGTGTACAGCAGACACAGAGCGTATTCTTCGGACTGTATCACATCGACATGGTTGGATACCAGGGACATGTAATCCCGGTTATTATTGCAGTATGGATCCTTTCTGTATTAGAGAAGAAGCTGCACAAGGTAGTTCCGGCAGCACTTGACCTGTTTGTAACACCACTTGTCAGCGTATTCGTGACAGGATATCTTACACTTTCTATCGTAGGACCGATCTTCGTATGGGGTGAGAATGCGATCCTTGGAGCAATCCAGTGGATGCTGACACTTCCGCTCGGACTTGGAAGTCTGATCATGGGAGGTTTGTATGCACCGACAGTAGTAACAGGTATTCATCAGATGTACACAGCCATTGATATTGGTCAGCTGGCAAAATACGGAGTAACTTACTGGCTTCCACTTGCAAGTGCAGCGAATGTAGCACAGGGTGCAGCAGCATTGGCAGTTGGCGTTAAGTCAAAAGATCAGAAGATTAAATCCCTTGCACTTCCGTCATCACTTAGTGCATTTATGGGAATCACAGAGCCGGCAATCTTTGGTGTAAACTTAAGATTCTTCAAACCATTTATCGCAGGATGTATTGGTGGAGGATGCGGAGCATTGTATGCATCACTTGTACATCTCGGAGCAAAAGGAACTGGAGTAACAGGTATCTTCGGTATCCTGCTTTGCCTGAATCAGCCGCTTCAGTACATTATCGAGATGGCAATTTCAGTAGGAGTAGCATTTGTGATCTCCTTCATGATTTACAAAGATAAAGAGCCGGTAGTTAAGACAGCCGCAACAGAGACAACAGTTGAGAAAACAGAAGAGACAGAGAATGTAGTAGAAGCAGAAAATGTTTCAGCAGAAGAAATTACAAGCCCGGTAAACGGAAATGTTGTTGCGACAGCAGAAGTAGCAGATGAGACATTTGCATCAGAGATGCTTGGAACAACTGTTGCAGTTGAGCCAACAGATGGAAAGATTGTAGCACCATGTGACGGTGAAGTAATGAATATCTTCGATACAGGGCATGCAGTATGCATCGCAACGGAAGCAGGAGCAGAGCTTCTGATCCACATTGGAATTGATACAGTTTCCATGGATGGAAAAGGATTTGTAAAGAAAGTAGCAGACGGAGCAAAGGTTCGTAAGGGCGATGTGCTGATCGAAGCAGATCTGGATGCTATCAAAGCAGCAGGACATCCGGCAACTACGATGATGATACTGACGAATGCAGATGACTTCAGCAAAGTAGAGAAGACAGCAGCGGGAACAGTTACAACAGCTGATCTCGCAATGAAGATTGAGAAATAAATTGAACAGTGATTAAAAAGATACAGCCGTTTTATTCAAAGAAGAATTCTTGCAGAATAGAACGGCTGTAAATGGAAAAAGGGAGACAAGAGCATGAATGCATTAACAAGGGATCTGATCAAACTGGTAGATATGACGGAAGAGATGATGAAAGAAAAAGAGCAGAAAGAAGGCACAGCTTATCGTGAAAAGCTGCATCTGATGCCTCCTGTTGGCTGGCTCAATGATCCGAACGGATTGTGCCAGTTGAATGGGATCTATCATGCATTTTTTCAGTATTCTCCATTTAATGCCGAAGGCGGCGTGAAGATGTGGGGGCACTATACAAGCGAAGATATGATCGACTGGGAATACCAGGGAGTAAAGTTATATCCGGATCAGCCATTTGACTGTCATGGTGTATACTCCGGATCAGCATTTATCGAAGATGACAAAATGTATGTTTACTATACAGGCAATGTAAAGCTGGAAGACGGAGATTTCGATTACATCAATACAGGTCGTGAGTCGAATACGGTTCTTGTTGTCAGTGAGGATGGAAAGACATTTGGATCAAAAAAAGAACTGATGAGAAATGTGGATTACCCGTCAGATCTGACTTGCCATGTGCGCGATCCAAAGGTGTGGAAAGACGGAGATATTTACTACATGATTCAGGGTGCACGTACAAAAGAAGATGTCGGACAGGCATTGATCTTCGAGTCAAAAGATAAGATTAACTGGAAGTTCAGAAGCCGTGTGGAATCAGAGAAACCGTTTGGTTATATGTGGGAATGCCCGGATTACTTTGAAGTAGATGGGACAAAAATTCTTTCTGCTTCTGTGCAGGGACTTGAAGGCGGAGTATGGGATGACAGAAATGTTTATCAGTCAGGATATTTCATGGTTGATGGAAATATTTTAGATGATTATAAACTTTCAGAATACATGCTTTGGGATTACGGATTTGATTTCTATGCACCGCAGAGTTTTAAGACTGAAGATGGAAGAAGGGTTCACATCAGCTGGATGGGAATGCCGGATTGTGAAGAATATACTAATCTGACGATCGCAGAAGGGTGGCAGCATTGTTTCACTTTCCCGAGAGAAGTGTTTGTGGAAGACGGCAAAGTTTGTCAGAGACCTGTCAGAGAATTACAGAAGAGGAAAACTTTTGTGGATAAGTCTACAGGAATGTTGAAAAAAGATGGATATAAAGTCTATGATGTGAATATCTCGGGCATTCAGAACAATGAATTCAGGACAGTGATTGATGAAGAATTGATTCTTGAGTACAAAAATGGAAGATTCGAGATGCATTTCACAAGTCAGGATAAAAATTCTGTATCTGCAGGAAGAGGAATACGTTATGTTGATGTAGATAAAATTTCAAGTGTTGAAATTCTTGTGGATAAATCCTCTGTGGAAGTATTTGTAAATAATGGAGAGTATGTATTCACCACACGGTTCTATCCACAGAAAGACAGTCTTGCGGTAGAGGCTGCGGGAGCAGAGATCATGATGGAAGAGATTCGATAGTTGAAAGAAAATAGCCTCTGGACTATTGAAAAAAACTTTCAGTAGAATTATAATAACAATAGTCACAGATTCCCCACAGATGAAAGGTCTGTGGGGATTTTTGCGTTATGAATTCAAACAACCGGAGGATTTCCTTTATGATAAATTTTAAGAAATACGGAAAGCGCTGTCTGTCTCTTTTTCTGGCGGCATCTATGATATTAATGCCGGCAGTACAGACATTTGCTGAGGAAGAAACAGCGGCAGCCACAACAGATTCAACTCAGACAGCGGAAGAAGACAGGGAGACACAGCGTCAGAACTGTTATGCGATCGCACCGGATTCAAACAGTGTGGAGAACTGGCCACAGGGACCGGCAACTTATGCGGACTCTGCAATCGTTATGGATATGAACAGTGGGGCAGTTTTATATAGCAAGCAGATTGAAAAGAAGCATTATCCGGCGAGTATTACAAAACTTCTGACAACATTGGTTGCGTTGGACAATGCAGAGCTTACAGATACGGTAGAATTTTCCCAGGACAGTATCTCCTTTCTGGAATATGGCGATGCCCATATCGGCATGACACCGGGGGAGCAGATCAGTATGGAAGACGCGCTCTATGCCGTTCTGCTGGCATCGGCAAATGAGGTCTCTTATGCAGTAGCTGAGAGTGTTGGCAAGAAGATGGGTGGGGGTTATGACACATTTATTCAGGCGATGAATGATGAGTCAGAAAAACTTGGATGTACAGGTTCACACTGGATGAATGCGAACGGACTTCATGATGAACAACATTATACAACGGCGCATGATATGGCAAGAATTGGTGCAGCAGTTTATCAGAAGGAAGCGTTCCGGACAATTTCCCAATCGTTAAGCCATACGATTCCGGCAACGAATCTGGTGAATGAAGAACGTACTTTTCAGCAGAAGCACAAGATGCTCTGGCCACAGAATGATAATTACTATGAATACTGCAAGGGCGGTAAGACCGGCTACACAGATCAGGCAAGAACAACGCTTGTGACAATGGCAGATAACGGAGATATGCAGCTTGTTGCGGTTGTACTTTATGATTTTGGAAATGATGCTTATATAGATACTCGTGCCATGTTTGATTATGCTTACAGTAATTTTTCAAAAATATCTTTGAAGGATCAGAAGCTTCCGGAAGGTGTGAAGTCTTATGAAGACGAAGATGCTTATATCGTACTTCCGAAGAGTGCACAATTTTCTGATGTGAAAGCAGAAGTGAAGGAAGACAGCAACAAGGATGGATCCGGAACAGTAACATTTACTTATAAAGGGCAGGAAGTAGGCAGTGTGAAAGCTGCGATAGAAAAAACAGAGGAAAGCAGTGCAGCTGTTTTGGGAAAAAAGAAAGATAAGACAACTTCAACTGTCGTAACCGGGATTTCAAAGTTTATGAAAATTGTGATCGGAGTTGTGATTGCAGTTGTGATTTTATTGATTATCATTGTTGTACTTGCGAATTACCGGAAGCAGATAAGACGTCGCAGAAGAAAAAAAGGAAAAAGAAGAAATGCAAAGAGTGGTAATGTGAAAAGAAAGAAGAAACGCCGCAGATAAGAAAACAGAAATTTGCGAAAGAACGCTGAAAACAACGTTTTTTCGCACTTTTTTTATCATAATAAACCTTGACTAGAGCCAAGAATCTCTTTATAATAAGCCGTGTGTAGAAGTTCACAGGTAAAGCGATGACGGAGACAGTAGGATTTATCCGAACGTTACAGCGAGCCGGAGATGGTGGGAGTCCGGTGCAAGTAAGAGATTTTTGAAGATCACTCCAGAGCAGCAGTTCCTGAAACAGATGCAGAAAAGAGGTTTCTGCAGAAAGAGAGAGTAAGGACTGACGCGTGTCCGGCGTTAAAGGATACCATATGCAGGTCAGAAATCAGACCTAAGTATGATGTAACAGGTGGTTTAACGAGAGAAGTTCAGGCTTTCGTCCTATTACAGGACGGAAGCCTTTCTTTTTTTAAGAATCATAAAATAAACTCAGGAAAGGATAAGAACATGTATAAGAAAGTTTTAACTGACATGAACTTTGTCAGCCGTGAAAAAGAAGTTGAAAAGTTCTGGGATGATAATGAAATCTTCCAGAAAAGTATGGATGAAAAAGAAGGATGTCCGGATTATATTTTCTATGACGGACCTCCGACAGCAAATGGTAAACCGCATATCGGACACGTTTTAACTCGTGTTATTAAGGATATGATCCCGAGATACCGTACAATGAAAGGATATATGGTTCCAAGAAAGGCCGGATGGGATACACATGGTCTTCCGGTAGAGCTTGAAGTTGAGAAGCTTCTTGGTCTTGATGGAAAAGATCAGATTGAGAAATATGGTCTTGAACCATTTATCAAGAAATGTAAAGAGAGTGTATGGAAATACAAAGGAATGTGGGAGAATTTCTCCGGTACAGTTGGATTCTGGGCTGACATGGAGCACCCATATGTAACTTATGATAACAACTTTATTGAGTCTGAATGGTGGGCTCTGAAGCAGATCTGGGATAAGGGACTCCTTTACAAAGGATTTAAGATCGTTCCTTACTGCCCGCGTTGTGGAACACCGCTTTCCGCACAGGAAGTTGCACAGGGATACAAGGATGTTAAGGAGCGTTCAGCAATCGTTCGTTTTAAAGTAAAAGATGAAGATGCATATATTCTTGCATGGACAACAACACCTTGGACACTTCCATCCAACCTTGCACTTTGTGTAAATCCGAAAGAAGATTACGCAAAGGTTAAGGCAGCAGACGGACATGTATATTATATGGCTTGCGCATTGCTTGACACAGTTCTTGGAAGACTTGCAGAAGAAGGCAAAGATGCTTATGAAATTCTTGAGACTTACAAGGGAACTGATCTGGAAGGAAAAGAGTATGAGCCGCTGTATCAGTGTGCAGCAGACGAGGCAGCAAAACAGCGCAAGAAAGCATTCTATGTTGTATGTGATGAGTACGTAACTCTGACAGATGGTACAGGAGTCGTTCATATCGCACCAGCATTTGGTGAAGATGATGCGAATGTAGGAAGAAAATATGATCTTCCATTCGTACAGCTTGTAGATGAGAAGGGTGATATGGCAGAATCTACACCGTTCGCCGGTCTGTTTGTGAAGAAGGCTGATCCGGAAGTATTAAAGGATCTGGATGCAAGAGGACTTCTTTATGATGCACCGAAGTTCGAGCATAGCTATCCTCACTGCTGGAGATGTGATACTCCACTGATCTACTATGCACGTGAGTCCTGGTTCATCAAGATGACAGCAGTTCGCGAAGACCTGATCAGAAATAATAACACAATCAACTGGATTCCGGAAAGTATCGGTAAAGGACGTTTCGGTGACTGGATCGAGAACGTTCAGGACTGGGGAATCAGCCGTAACCGTTACTGGGGAACACCACTGAATATCTGGCAGTGTGAGTGTGGACATATGCACTCTATCGGAAGCATTGAAGAACTGAAATCAATGTCTGATAACTGTCCGGATGATATCGAGCTTCACCGCCCATACATTGATGCTGTAACAATCAAGTGTCCGGAGTGTGGTAAAGAGATGCACAGAGTACCGGAAGTTATCGACTGCTGGTTCGACAGTGGATCCATGCCATTTGCACAGCATCATTATCCATTTGAAAATCAGGATCTGTTTGAAAGACAGTTCCCGGCAGACTTTATTTCCGAGGCTGTAGACCAGACAAGAGGATGGTTCTACTCTCTGCTTGCAATCTCAACACTGCTGTTCAACAAGGCTCCATATAAGAATGTTATCGTTCTTGGACATGTTCAGGATGAAAATGGACAGAAGATGAGTAAGTCTAAAGGAAATGCCGTTGATCCGTTTGATGCACTGGAGAAATACGGTGCAGATGCGATCCGCTGGTATTTCTACATCAACAGTGCTCCGTGGCTTCCGAATCGTTTCCACGGAAAAGCCGTTCAGGAAGGACAGCGTAAGTTCATGGGAACACTTTGGAATACTTATGCATTCTTCGTGCTTTATGCGAACATTGATAATTTTGATGCAACAAAATATACTCTGGAATATGATAAACTTCCGGTTATGGATAAGTGGATCCTCTCCAAGATGAACACAATGGTAAAAGATGTAGATTATAATCTTGGCAATTACAGAATCCCAGAGGCAGCACGTGTGCTTCAGGACTTCGTAGATGATCTGAGTAACTGGTATGTAAGAAGAAGCCGTGAGCGTTTCTGGGCAAAGGGAATGGAGCAGGATAAGATCAACGCCTACATGACCCTTTACACCGCGCTGGTGACCATTTCCAAGACAGCGGCTCCCATGGTTCCGTTCATGACCGAGGAGATCTACCAGAACCTGGTACGCTCCATCGACGAGACGGCTCCCGAGAGCATCCATCTCTGCGATTTCCCGCAGGTGGAGGAAGGCTTCATCGATAAGGAGCTGGAGGCCAAGATGGACGAGGTATTAAAGGTGGTCGTTATGGGCCGTGCAGCCAGGAATACGGCCAATATCAAGAACCGCCAGCCCATCGCAAAGATGTTCGTGAAGGCAGAGGCTCTTCCGGAATATTACCAGGAGATCATCGAGGACGAATTAAACGTGAAGGCAGTGGAATTTACTGACGACGTCCGCGCCTTTACCTCCTATACCTTCAAGCCCCAGTTAAAGACCGTTGGACCCAAATACGGAAAGCAGCTGGGAAATATCAGAAAGGCCTTAACGGAGCTGGACGGCAACGCCGCCATGGACACCTTAAATGAAAAGGGAGCCCTGACCTTTAATTTTGACGGGGCCGAGGTGGTGCTCACCAGAGAGGACCTTCTGATCGATATGGCACAGACGGAGGGCTATGTATCCGAGGGAGACAACACCGTGACCGTGGTCCTGGATACCAATCTGACTCCGGAGCTTGTGGAGGAAGGCTTCTACCGGGAGCTGGTCAGCAAGATCCAGACCATGAGAAAAGAAGCCGGCTTCGAGGTCATGGACCATATCTACGTGTACGCAGACAACAACGATACCATCACCGGTATCATCAAGAAATATGCAGACCAGTTAAAGAGCGAGGTGCTGGCAGACAGCATCACCCTGGGACAGATGGCCGGTCACGCCAAGGAGTGGAACATCAACGGCGAGACTGTCATGCTGGGAGTTGCAAAGGTAACAAGATAATCAGAAACAGGAGGGTATGAACGTGGACCACACCATTCATAAGGCTGAATTTAAAAAGGCTGTGATTTACAATCTGAAGATCTCATACCGGAGGACCATTGAGGACGCCACCGCCGCGCAGATGTACCAGGCGGTGGCTCTGGCGGTGAAGGATATGATCATCGACC
>OFSC01001508.1_pt1 | contig 14808 bp, 13 predicted proteins | sample 1543201 | NCBI WGS metagenome assembly OFSC01 (sample SAMN04209228, study PRJEB22552) | human gut metagenome | biome: gut; material: feces | host: Homo sapiens | place: USA: Oklahoma
ACTGTACCTTCGTGTGCCCTCCCAGCAGAGCCGGGAATTTACAAAGTCACAGCAGTATCTGGAGATTTTTGAAGGGGAGCTGCCGGTCTACTTCTTCTTTTTGGACACCCAAAAGCTGGTCTGCGCACCGCAGCGACTGTGGATTACCTTCAACAAACCGCTTTACTGTCAGCTGGAGCGCATCCTCGGGACCGAGAATGTGGTCCTGGTGGAGCCGGAACGGTAGCGGGTGCGCATTTTTATGGATGATACAAAAATCTGTCATTTTTGTGAAGGGTTTTAGTTATTTTTTTGTCAAGCATCCCCTTGCCTGCACAGAAGAAATGTTCTATAATTAAAATTGGTGAGAAAAAGGGAAAACGCAGGCAAACGGTCTGTGTACAAAACAATTCTGTGTAGGTAAACCCGCATGGAAATGGAGGATTTTTATGAATGAAAAAAAACAGAAGGTCATCGGCGTTTTAACCAGCGGCGGTGACGCTCCAGGAATGAATGCGGCTGTTCGTGCAGTTGTCAGAACAGCAATCAAAAAAAATATGCAGGTCATGGGAATCCGCAGAGGATACAACGGATTGATCAACGGCGATATGTCCGAAATGAACATTCGCTCGGTTTCAAATGTGCTGCATCGCGGCGGCACCATGCTGCTGACTGCCCGCTGCAACGAGTTTAAAACCGAAGAAGGACAGATGCAGGCAGTAGGTGTCTGTAAGGAGCTGGGAATCGACGGTCTGGTCATCATCGGCGGCGACGGTTCTTTCATGGGTGCGCGCGCTCTTTCCTTAAAAGGCATCCCTTGTATCGGTATCCCGGGCACCATCGACAACGACATTGCCTGCACCGACTATACGATTGGCTTTGATACCGCGCTGAACACAGCGGTGGAAGCCATCGACCGTCTGCGCGATACCTCCGAGTCCCACGACCGCTGCTCGGTGGTCGAGGTCATGGGTCATGGCGCAGGACATCTGGCGCTGTACGCAAGCGTAGCCTGCGGCGGCACCGCCTGCTGGATCAACGAGATTGGGTTCGATGTAGACCGCGACATCATCGAAAAGATGAACACCACCCTGCGCACCGGCAAGCACAACTTTATCATCATCGTGTCGGAGGGCATCACCGACGTACATCGTCTGGCAAGATACATCGAAGAGAAAACCGGCGTGGAATCCCGCGCCACCGTTCTGGGACACATCCAGCGCGGAGGCACACCGACTGCAACCGACCGAATCGTTGCCAGCCGGATGGGCTGCTATGCAGTCGACCTGCTCGAGCAGGGCATCGGCAACCGCGTGGTGATTCAGAAGGATTCTCAGATCACCGATTATGACATACTCGAGGCGCTGACCATGCACAAGGGTCTCGACCCGAAGCTGCTGGAGGTCAACGATACCATCAACATCTAAAAACAGGAAACTGTGGGAGGAAGTTCTTATGGAGATCGAACGCAAATTTTTGATTGATTGGAAGGAAATCGACGCGCTGGGACTGCCGTTGGTCAAACAGGCACAAAGCTGGCAGGGCTACCTGAGTGCGGCAACACCGGTGGTGCGCATCCGCAAGCGGGATTTTTCCGACGGACACACCGACTATATCCTGTGCATCAAAGGCAAGGGAAAGCTGGCACGGGAGGAAATCGAAAAGGAGCTGACTCCACAGGAATTTTCTGCGCTGGAGGCAATGTTGCCCATCCCGATGATCCATAAGGACTATCGGGTCTACCGCCTGCCGGACGGACATCTGCTGGAATGCAGTATGGTGGACGGCAAGTTTGCCTATGCCGAGGTGGAGTTTGCCAGCGTGGAGGAGGCAAAGGCGTTTGAGATGCCTGCCTTCCTGCACAAGGACGTCACCGAGGACCCGTACTACTCGATGTCCGGCTACTGGAAGCGCCAGCAGATCACCGTTTCGTTTGAACTGTAAAAAGAAAGCCGTTCTGTCGCAGAATTTTTCTGTGACAGGGCGGTTTTTTGATTTGTCACAAAAGCGAAAAGCAGATGAAAATACAGCATCTCTCTTGCGAAATACAGGCGAGTTTGCTATGATAGGATTTAGACAGCTGCAAGGTGCAGCCGCATTTTGACTGAAAGAGGGTAGTTGAAATTGGGAGCAAAAGAAACATGGCTTCGTTCTGTGATGGCAGGAATCTGTATTGCCGTTGGCGGCGCTGTCAACCTCAGCGTGGACAACAAGGTGGTGGGTGCGGCCCTGTTTTCGGCAGGCTTGTTTACCATCTGCACACTGGGATATTACCTCTATACCGGCAAGGTCTGCTACCTGCTGGACAGCAATCAAAAGGGAAAATACCTTCTGTGGTTGGGTCAGATTTGGGCAGGCAACCTCATCGGTACTGCACTTGTCGGCTATGGACTGCGCCTGACCCGCGCAGGAGCAGCGTTGGCAGAAAAGGCACAGGGTTTGTGCCAGGCAAAGCTGAACGATTCGCTGTTGAGCATCTTCATCCTTTCGGTGCTGTGTAACCTGATGATTTATATTGCGGTGGAAAATTACAAAAACAACCCGCATCCGCTGGGAAAATATCTTGCCATCTTTTTGGGTGTGATGGTGTTCATTCTGGCAGGCTTTGAGCATTGTGTTGCCAATATGTTCTACTTCAGCGTGGCAAACGTCTGGAGTCTGCACACCCTGTTGTACCTGCTGGTGATGAGCCTTGGTAATTTTGCCGGAGGTTTGCTGCCGGAAGTGGTCAAAAAGCTCTGTTCAGTACAAAAAGGGTAGGTCAACGGACGAATTCGCAATCGACAACTTGTACTTCTGTGCAGGTTGTCTGAATATGGTCTGCACAATTCTCCATATGAACAGCCCGCAGATGCTTGTCATCGGAAGAAAAATTTGGTATCCTTTATATGTACACTCGAACAGAAGGAAGGGACCGGAGATGAGAAAAGACCAGACCGACATGATTTGGAATATGACGGTGTTGTTGCTGGGCGCTCTGGTGCTGCTCGCAGGAGGAAGGCTGCTCTTTTTTGCCTTTGGCTTTCAAAGCGACCGTCCATGGCAGTTTGTCCTTTTCCTGTTGATTTTTCTGGTGCTCGAGGAGCTGTTCAGTCTCTTTAAAAGCAGACTCTTCCCCTTGTTACTGCGACTGTTTCGACCGGAGGGCTTTTTGCAGCTCATCCTGTGCCGCAGCATGGCAGAAACGTTGATGGTTTTGGGCATTCTGCTTCTGTTGCGCCATCTGCCCGGTATCCACATCGGTTCTTTGGCAGCCTACACCTTTGCTCTATTCTGGGGAGGCACCGGTTTGACCATGCGCCTGTGGGGAGAATGGAAGCGACAAAACCGCGAATAGAAAATCCCAATCAAATATAATGGAAAGGAGTTGGCAAGCCAGCTCCTTCTTTTTGTGCATAAAAAATCCGGTTGTGCAGAGCGCTGATTCGCAGTGGGTTGCACTGTGCAAATTTTCTGGATTTTTCTTAGGGGGAAAGATTGTGGAGTGGCAGAAGTTGTGTTATAATAAAGCGGTATGAATTGAAATAGGACAGGAGGCAGCAGATTGACGATATTGGGCATCGACCCCGGCTACGCGATTGTAGGATGGGGTGTGCTGGAATACAGCGGCAGCCGCTTTTGTGTCAAGGGCTACGGAGCCATCACCACGCCGGCAGGGATGGATTTCCCCAGGCGGCTGGAGATGATTTATCAGGATATGCAGACCGTTTTACAGCGGTACCACCCCGATGTGCTGTCGATTGAAAAGCTGTACTTTACCAACAACAAGACGACCGGCATCGACGTCGCCCAGGCGCGCGGGGTCATCCTGCTGTCGGCGACCCAGACCAATATGCAGGTCTATGAATACACACCGATGCAGGTCAAGCAGTCGGTGGTCGGATATGGCAAGGCGGAAAAAAAGCAGGTGATGGAGATGACCCGCATCCTGCTGCGTCTGCCATCGGTGCCAAAACCGGATGATACGGCGGATGCACTGGCACTGGCAATCTGCCACGCCCATTGTGCGGGCAGCGGATTGGATTATCAGACAAGGTATCAACAGCAACTGAGGAGGACCATCCATGATTTACAGCCTTAGAGGAAAGCTGATCGAAACAGCAGAAAACACAGTGGTCGTCGAGTGCGCCGGTGTGGGGTATCTGTGCAGCACCACCAGGACCACCCTCAATTCCCTGCCGCAAAAGGGAACCGAGGTCATGCTGTATACATACATGAATGTGCGCGAAGGCGCTGTGGATTTGTTTGGCTTTTCCACCCTGTCCGAGAAAAACTGCTTTTGTCGTCTGACCTCGGTCAGCGGCGTGGGACCCAAGGTGGCGCTGGCAATCCTTTCGGAACTAAAGCCCGACCAGCTGATGCTGGCACTGGTTTCGCAGGATGTCAAAAGCCTGACCCGCGCAGCAGGCGTCGGCAAAAAGCTGGCGGAGCGCATCCTGCTGGAGCTGCGCGACAAGGTAAAGAACGAGGAATTAAGCGAACAGCTCCAACAGGTCAGCCAGGTGGCAGACCAGCTCTCTGATGGCAGCGGCAATGTGGCAGAAGCGGTTTCGGCGCTGGTGGTGCTGGGTTACAGCCAGAGCGAAGCGGCGCGAGCCATCGCCGGTCAGCCGCCTGAGACCAGCGTGCAGGAGCTGATCAAGCTGGGACTCAAAAAGCTGTCGGGCAGCCGATAAACAGGAGGGAAAAGGATATGCTGGAAAACGAGATGGACTTTGAAAACCGCATCATCGCTCCTGAGTATGCTTCGATGGAGGATGCGGAGGTGGAAACCTCGCTGCGCCCGAAAACGCTGGCGGAGTATATCGGTCAGGAAAAGGTCAAGGAGAACCTGTCGATCTTTATGCAGTCTGCCAAGCTGCGCGGTGAGGCGTTGGACCATGTGTTGCTGTACGGACCGCCCGGACTGGGCAAAACCACCCTTGCCGGCATCGTTGCAAACGAGATGGGTGTCAACCTGCGGGTGACCTCCGGTCCTGCAATCGAAAAGCCGGGAGATTTGGCGGCACTGCTGACCAACCTCAGCCAGGGGGATATTCTGTTCATCGACGAGATTCACCGTCTTTCCCGCGCGGTGGAAGAAATTCTCTACCCGGCGATGGAGGACTATGCGCTGGACATCATCATCGGCAAAGGTCCGTCGGCGCGCTCCATCCGAATCGACCTGCCCAAATTCACCCTGATTGGAGCGACCACCCGGGCAGGTCAGATGACCTCCCCGCTGCGTGACCGTTTTGGCGCGCTGCTGCGTTTGGAGCTTTACCAGCCGCAGGAGCTGTGCCAGATCATCACCCGCAGTGCAAAGATTTTAGAGGTGGAATGTGAGGAGGAAGGCGCACTGGAGCTGGCGCGCCGCAGCCGTGGGACACCGCGAATTGCAAATCGCCTGCTCAAGCGGGTGCGGGATTTTGCCGATGTCATGGGCAACGGTGAGATCACACAGGAAATCGCCCACATGGCACTGGATCGTCTGGAGATCGACGAACTGGGACTGGACAGCAATGACCGCCGCATGCTGGAGATGATCATCAAGGGCTACAGCGGCGGACCGGTAGGACTGGAAACGCTGGCTTCTGCACTGGGTGAAGAAACGGTCACACTGGAAGACGTGTGCGAGCCGTACCTGATGCAGCTGGGCTTTCTGGCGAGAACGCCGCGGGGACGCTGTGCTACTGCATTGGCGTATCAGCATCTGGGCTATCAACAGCCGGATTCCGGCGGCGGTATGGACGGTCAGATGAAATTTTCCACAGAAGAATCTTAAAGCAATACCGCTTACGCACAAGCTTTGTGCGGTGTTGCTTAAAATTATCAAATTATTGACTTATTGACAAAAACATCGGAGTGATCTCCGTATGTATGAAAGGAACATAAGAATCATGGGTAGATTGTTTGGGACAGACGGTGCGAGAGGTGTCGCAATTACAGAACTGACATGTGAAATGGCAATGCAGATCGGCCGTGCCGCTGCATTGGTGCTGACAAAAGAGGCAAAGCACCGTGCGAAGATTTTCATCGGCAAGGACACCCGCATTTCCTCAGATATTCTGGAAGCGGCTCTTTGTGCCGGCATTTGTTCGGTAGGAGCAGAAGCGGTAAAGCTGGGCGTTGTCCCCACACCGGCTGTGGCATATCTGGTGCGGACACACGGTGCAGATGCCGGCGTGATGATCTCCGCATCACACAACAGTGTGGAATTCAACGGCATCAAGCTGTTTGCCGCTACCGGTTATAAGCTGCCGGACGCGATCGAAGCAGAGATCGAAGCACTGATTCTGGATCATCCGGAGCAGATCACATTGCAGTCCGGTACCGCAGTCGGTGCCATTTCGGAATACGCCAACGCCAAGGAAGACTATATTTCTTATCTGGCAAACTGTATTGCCGCAGACTGTACCGGCATGCGTGTGGTTCTGGACTGTGCCAACGGCAGTTCCTCCGCAACGGCAGAATCCTTGTTCACTCGTCTGGGTGCAGAGGTACATATGCTCAGTGCATCACCGGACGGCACCAATATCAATAAGAACTGCGGCTCCACCCACATGGAAAACCTGATGGAATATGTAAAGACCCACGAGTGCGATCTGGGTCTGGCATTTGACGGTGATGCAGACCGTTGTCTGGCGGTGGACGAGAACGGCAAACTGGTGGACGGCGATAAGATCATTGCTATCTGTGCCCACGCATTGCAGCAGGAGGGCAAGCTGAAAAAGAATACTGCCGTAGTGACTGTGATGACAAATCTGGGCTTCTTCCACTTTGCCAAGGCAAATCAGATTGCCACAAAGGCGACCAAGGTCGGCGACCGTTATGTGCTGGAGGAAATGCTCTCCGGCGGCTATAACATCGGCGGCGAACAGAGTGGTCACATCATTTTTCTGGACGAAGCCACTACCGGCGACGGCGAACTGTCCGGCATCAAGCTGCTGGAAATTCTCAAGAAGTCCGGCAAGAAGATGAGCGAACTGGCAGGTCTGATGGAGTGCTTCCCGCAGGTGCTGTACAATGTGACCATTCAGCCCCGGAAAAAGGGACTGTGGCAGGACGATGCCGACATTGCAGCAGTCATTGAAAAGCATACCGCGATCCTCGGCGACAACGGCAGAATCCTCGTGCGGGAAAGCGGTACCGAACCGCTGATCCGCGTCATGGTAGAGGGAAAGAACGCCGGTCAGATCGAAGCCGCTGCACAGGAAATCACAGAACAGGTCAAGATTTTTGCCGCATCATAATGCAGGATAGATAAAGGAGTAGCTCGAATTGAGAGTAGCAAATGGTTGGAAACAATATCGCATTTTAGACACTTCGCAATTGGAAAAGCTGGAGAACTGGCACGGTGTCACACTGGTACGCCCTGATCCGCAGATCATCTGGAAGACCCCGAAAAAGCACCCCGCATGGAACAGGGCGGACGGACATTACAGCCGCTCGTCCTCCGGCGGCGGAAGCTGGGCGTTTTCCAAGAAGCTGCCGCCGTTTTGGGAAATGGAATATGAACCGCTGGGGCTGACATTCAAGATTCAGCCCACCGGCTTCAAGCATACCGGATTATTTCCGGAGCAGGCAGTGAACTGGGACTGGTTCGGTGACAAGATCCGCAAAGCGGGCCGACCAATCAAAGTATTAAACCTGTTTGCCTATACCGGTGGTGCAACCCTTGCCGCTGCAGCTGCCGGCGCACAGGTCACACATGTGGATGCTTCCAAAGGAATGGTTCAGTGGGCAAAAGAAAATGCTGCATCTTCCGGACTCAGTGACAAGCCGATCCGCTGGCTGGTAGATGACTGCGTAAAATTCGTAGAGCGTGAAATCCGTCGTGGCAATCACTATGATGCCATTATCATGGACCCGCCATCCTACGGAAGAGGACCGAAAGGAGAAATCTGGAAAATTGAAGAATCCGTATACCCGTTAGTAAAACTGTGTACACAGATCCTTTCTGATGATCCACTGTTTTTCCTGATCAACTCCTATACGACAGGCCTTCAGCCTGCAGTGCTGGCTTACATGCTTGGTACTGTTATGAAAAAATATGACGGCATCGTAACTGCAGATGAAATCGGACTTCCTGTATCTTCCAATGGACTTGTACTTCCCTGCGGAGCCTCCGGCCGCTGGGAATCAAAATAATTTTTTCATTCTGAGTTAATACGCTCACTTCTGCAAGGCGAATAATAACAAATCATTCTTAAACAAAAAGATTTATCAATACCCATTTATTCTATAGGCCATTGATAAATCTTTTTTATCAAATATGTTTCTCTGCAATCCTGCCGGAAACTATATTAAACTTTTTCTATACTCCATCGGGCTCACATTATAAATCTGCTTAAATGCATCCACAAAACGACGAACGTTATTATAACCAACCTTTTCTCCAATCTCATAGGTTTTGAGATCCGTGGTCCGGAGCAGTTTGATTGCCTCTTCCATACGGATAGATGTCAGATATGCTTTATAATTCTGTCCGGTTTCCTTTTTAAACAGTGCACTGAAATAATTCTGACTGACACAGGCTACATCCGCCAGTTCCTTAATTGACATATCCTCTGCATAATGTGCTTTGATATAATTTTTGACCTGTTCGATCATTACTTTGTCCTTAGACTTTCCATTGTTATCCAACAAAATCCAGAGATTCTGATAGTAGTTCCGTATGCATTCCCGCAATGCCCGGAAAGTCTTTCGTGATTCTGTGTCTTTCTGCAGTTTCTCCTGCATCTCATTATAATCACCTTCGATGAGCTGATACTGGAATAATTTCGTACCAATTTCAGCTACAAAATACAACACCCTGGAGAGTGCCGCATTTTTATTTCCATAATGAATTGCTTCTACCTTATCCATAATCTTGTCAATTTTTTCCAGATAAGATTCATCATGTGCAATGATTGCATGGTAAGCCTCATCCACACTCTTTGCATAGTCTTCAAAGGATACGGTGTAATCTTTATGGATATCTCTGAAATCAATCAGGGGTTTTTCCTCAAAATAATACAGTTCAAAAGCAAACTTTGCCGTTTTGTATGCATTTTTCAGTTGCTTTGCATCGGTAGAATACATACCGATCCCGACTGATAACTCTGTATGTACCTGCGCTGACACCTGCTGTACCACCGGCATCACGTAGGTTTCCACGAAAGTATCTTCCTCTCCACAGGGGAACACTCCCATGAGATGCAGTGCACAGTCGTCTTTGCGCAGGACAAAAGCTTTGCCACGCAGCTTTTGTGCAATCTGATTGTAAATAGAAAAACGAAGCAGATTGAACCGTTCAAAAGAATCTTTAATCATATCAGCTGCCAGATCCGGCCGGATGCCCACGCAGATTCCCACAAAGAAATGACCTTCAAAATCGATTTCTTCAGCCTCAAACAACTGATACAATTCATCATTTTCAAATCCCTGTCCATCATTGATTTCCCGGAATAGCTGATACATCTCATCATCTTCTTCTTTGAAAATTTCGATGGTATTCTGTTCTTCCAGCTTTTGAATTGCCTTGCGCACCGCATCCTCCAGATCCTTGCGTGCTACAGGTTTCAGCAGATAATCAACGGCTCCGCTCTGCAGAGCTTCTTTTGCATAGGTAAATTCCTGATATCCACTGATAAAAATAAACTTTGCATGCATATCCGCTTCATTGCACCACCGAAGTATATCAAGCCCCGTTCGATATGGCATCATAATATCGGTGATTACAATATCAGGATCCGTTTCTTCCATTACTTCTTTCAACCGTTGTCCATCCCGTGCTTCCCCCACAAGATGGACATCCATATTTGTCCAGTCTACCAGTTTCTTTAACCCCTGTAAAATAACTCCCTCGTCATCCGCGATCACTGCTTTCCACATTTTCAGGTTCCTCCCAGATCGGCAAACGGTAGGTCACGATCGTTCCCACGCCCTGGAAACTCTCAATACCGAAACCATATTCTTTGCCGCAATTCAGCTTTATTCTGTCATAAACATTTTTCATTCCAACACTCAGGCGACCATTCGCATCTGTTTTTCCAATTTCCGGATTATCCAGTGTCTCCTGCATAATTCGGACCTGATCCTCCTCCATGCCGACACCGTCATCCATCACGACAATCTCCAGATAATCTTCTTTTCGTTCCACACGGATAGCAACCGTACCTTCTCCTTTTTTCTCCCGCAAACCATGACGGATCGCATTCTCTACCACCGGTTGAAGCAGAAGCTTTGGAATATACAGCTGTGCATCTTCATCAGACACCTGGATGCTTAGCCGGATCCTTCCTTCATAACGGACTTTCATAATAACGAAATATTCCCGCAGTGCCTGCAATTCATCCCGCAGCACGATACAGTCGGTATGTTCTCCCATCACATACCGAAGCTGATGTGCCAGGCATTCCAGCAATTCTGCTGTCTTTTCGTCATTTTTCTCCAGTGCTGTCATACGGATCACATCCAGCGTATTATATAGATAGTGTGGCTGGATCTGCATCTTCAAAGCATTCAGTTCTGCATCTTTCTGACAGATTCTTGCTACATATACCTGATTGATATAATCATTCAGACGTTCTACCATCTTGTTAAATCCGTCCGCAATAATCTCCATCTCATCATGGGTATTGATTTCCAGTTGAACATCCATCCGGCCGCTCTCCACCTGCTTCATGGCCTCCTGCACTTTTTGGACAGGTTCACTCATCCTCTTTGAAAATATAATATATAAAAGAACCAGGAAGACACAGGAAAACAGCAAAATAACTGCCATCATGGTACGGTTGCTGAAATAATATCCCATAGCTTCCGCATCGTTCAATTTCAGTACCGCATACTCATCCGTATCCATGATTCTGGCATAAAAGATCCAGTTTCCATCAATCTTTTCATAACCCTCCGATCCTTTCAGCTGAGCCATCACCTTTTCTCCCAACGGATTTCTGCCATCCAGATAATCCTTCCGGTCCTGGCTATATACATAATGTTTTTCTTTTGGATTACATATATAAAGACTTCCCTTTTCCAGACCGATCTTATCCACCAGATTCTCCAACACATTCACATTGATATCCACGAACAATGTGCCAAGCGGGGTGCTATACGCACGGTTTATGGAGGTAGTATCCATATAATTGCGCACAAGTACAAAGATAAAATCATCCGAGTTGATACAGATATTACTTTCTTCCGTTGTCCTGAGTACACATAAATCGCGCATCTCATCCTGTGCGATAATTCTCATCTGCGTATAATATTGTGCGTCATTTCGTAATGTTTTTTCCTGATTATAATATACACTGTATATTTTACCATTGATATCAACAAAACGGGTAGATGCAATATGTTTACTCTTGGCCATTACTTCTTTTAAAGCTTCATCCACTTCTAAAGAACGTTCCCCGTCTGTGAGATTACTGTTTTTCAACACGGCTGCAAGACTTTCCCCATCATCCGTCTCATAATTATACAGTTCCGCCATGGCTGCGTCTGCAGATTCCATAATATCTTGCACATTTCTGGCAAAATATCCGTTGATCTGTGCATAATTTCGAATCATGGTTTCCCTGATATTATCTGTAAATCTGGAAAAAAACAGCAGACTGATCAGGAACAATGGAATCACACCAAATAACAGGTATGCCACCGTCATTTTTCCAAAGGTCGTATCCGTTATCCTTCTTCTCATTGATTCGCCTCCTGACTGGCCTCACAGGAGTTCCACAGCTGCTGGATGTGCTGTGCCGTATCAGTTACGGACACTTCACTGTTCCATTCACTGCGTAACAGAAGCAACATGCCTTTTTCAAAATCTACCGGTGTATCTTCATCACCAATATAGGTTGCAATCTGCTTGTCACTACTTCGGAACGCACGCTCCGTTTCTTCCTGAAAAGGAACTCCGGCAGTAGCAATCCATTCTTTTGTCAAGGGAAAACTACAGATTGCCTCACAGGTCAGTGTATAATTCTGCTCGGAATAAAAATATTTCAGAAATGTCATTGCTGCATCATACTTATCCGGATTTTCCTCACATTCCTTTGTCACAGACCAGAACGTATCCAGATTATCACCGGCATAGGTCACACCTTTTACATCCGGCACATAAAACCAGCCTAATTCCATGGAAGGATTCAATTTCTGAATGGCAAAAGAAGTCCATGGACCGGTATACATCATGGCGATTTCTCCCTCCGCCATTTTATATGGCAGATTTCCATCTCTTGTCGTCTGCCAGTCATCGTTGACATATCCCGCATCAAACAGATTTTTCAGATCAGCAAGCATCTGTATTGCTTCCGCATCTGTCCAGGAAACCACTCCCTCCGAACACTGCCTGAGCCAGTCCGGATTCTTTGGCAGCACATCCGTGCGAAAGAAATGATTTACCCAATATTCCATATGCCACAGATCACTGCCACCCACACCGATGGGAGTAATCCCCTTACTTTCCAGCGTTTTACAGATATTCAAAAAGTCCTGATATGTCTGCGGAACACTCAGACCACATCGTTCAAAAATTTCTTTGTTATAAATAATTCCGGAGGTAGATTCCACCGCACCTACTCCGTAAGTTTTTCCGTCTACATCGTAGGTATATGTAACCAAATTTTTCACCTCATCTGAAATTTCTCCCAGTGTATCACTCCTGGCATAAGACTCCGGCGTCTTCAGCTGCACAATGTCTCCCAGTTCATTCCGCGCAATTTTTTTGATCAGGATATCCTCGTACACCTTGTCCTCATAGTTTACTTCATAATTAACCTTGATATTCGGATACTTTTTCTCAAAATTTCGCACTGTCGCCTCAATAGCTGAATTCCACTGTGCATTCTGATAGGCATAAACCAGTTCAATCTCAACCTGGTTTTCATCCTCTCCGGCGGATTTTGTTCTTTCCTTGTTGCGGATGTTGTCATAGAACAGAGATCCACACAAAATCACAAGCAATGATACCAAGATGATGATACTGATGATCAATAATCCTCGTTTGCGTCTATTTATCATTTCTTTTCCTCAATCTCAACCTGTCACTTTATCCCATTTTACCACTTTTTCAGTACCTACAATACTACTTTTTGCCGATACATACGATGAAAAGCGGTTCCCCGCAGATTGCGGGGCACCGCTTAAATTTTACAACTCTCAAAAAACAAACTTCTACTGATTATTTACCCTGGATAAACTCAAGTAGAACACCGTTGCAGTCACGTACAAACATAACCGCCTCGCCATCCATACGAACCTCATGTGCGATATCAACACCGTTCTCTACAAAACCTGCTTTCAGTGCATCCATGTCATCTGTTGCAAATGCAATATGTTTTGTTCCAACAGTCTGAAGATCTGTATTCGGTGTCAGACGATCTTCCGGGATTTTTTTCGGCTCATCATACTCGAATAATTCAATCTGGAATCCATCTTTCTCGATGAACACGATTTTTGCTTTCAGCGGCGGTACATATCCGTCATTTTTTACTACCTCAAAACCAAGATTCTTTTTGTACCACGCAAGAGACTCTTCCATATTGTAAACACTGATTCCTGCATGCAATACTTTTTTTACGTTTGTTGTCATTTCATCCACCTCATATTTTTTTCTAATGCTTCAGTACCCTCCGCAAAACTTATCGGAGTGCAAACGGAGCAATCCACGCAATCAGGATTTGGTTGTTTTAAGACCCAAATCATATAATTTTAGTATACTATATCTCTACTGGTTTGACCAGTATAAACACTATATTTTCTTATGCTGTGACAACTAACGTTCCGCCACCTGCCAGTGCAAATTCACCTGCCTGAGCACCTTTTGCTGTAATTGTCACACCGGCCGGTGCATCAATCTGTGCAGGCTCTACATCTGTCACAAATACGACATCAGAATCTGCTGTTGCAACCCACTTACTTCCTTTGTCAAATGCGACATTCGCATGCTGGATTGCACCTGTCAGCTGTGTGCTGTTGAGCATTACCCACATTTCTCTCGTGGTATCTTCGTGGAGCAGATCACCTTTGACATCCATGTCTGTCATAACAACATTTACACCAAATACATCTTTCGTAACTTTTGTTGCACATGGATCATCATTTACAATGGTGTGAACCAGAATACCTTTGTCGGAAGAAATATTTACATCACAAAGATCCAGCATCATGTTATGGCTCTTAACCAGTACACACTCTTTCTTCGTGTGAATGTCTCCGCCTGTAACTGTGATATCCGCAACTTCTTCCTGCCAACCGTTTACACAGTGAGTCAGTGCAAAGTAAGATCCACACTCTGCGGTACAGTCATTAAATGTCATATCGGAATTTCCTGCAACAATGGCTGCCATACAGGACATATCAAAGTTACAGTCATTGAAGTAATCGTGGCATCCCGGATCGGAGTATGCACCGTAACCGCTCTTGGTACAAACAATATCACAGTCATTTGCTTCCAGGTATACATAGCCTTCGGAAGACTCTGTGGACAGAGCTGCCCATCCATCACAGATGATTTTTGAATTGTAGAAGTAACTGGAGGAATTGGACATCGTACAGTGAGTACGTGTATTTCCATCCATCTCCAGTGCTGGTGGCGGAGTAGACATTAACGCATCCGGTCTCTCGATATCGTCACCATACGGAATGCCGTGTGCACAGATTACAGAATCATATACTTTCAATACAGAACCTTCCTCTGCTGCTGTTGCATAACGGGTTCTTCCATTTGTATCAATCACTGCATTTTTGATGGTCAGTTTTGCATTGTATTTTGCTGATGCACCACTGGCCGGTCCACCGATCCCCTGTCCGTCTCCGGCAAGGCTGATGTATGCGGTATCTACAGTCACGTCTGTACCTGCGCCCTCT
>OFSC01001528.1_pt1 | contig 14653 bp, 7 predicted proteins | sample 1543201 | NCBI WGS metagenome assembly OFSC01 (sample SAMN04209228, study PRJEB22552) | human gut metagenome | biome: gut; material: feces | host: Homo sapiens | place: USA: Oklahoma
AAAGAAATCATTGATTTATATGAGGAGGATTTTGTTAAAATTGATGGTACAGGGCTTGCAGGAGATATTTACGATGCAATACTAGCAAATTTAAGCGGTAATGCATCAAGATATGTCTTATCAACTGCTAGAGAAGGCATAAGAGCGAATAGAGTACGTGAATTAATTCCTGATATGCTTAGTTCATTTACTATAAATATTGCGTATCATGCAAACAATCCTAATGTGGGTATGGCTGTAGAAAAGGATATTAGTCGTTATAAACTATTTTTTTCTGATGTGGGATTGTTCATAACACTTGCATTTAAAGATAAGGACTTTACCGATAATATGATTTATAGTAAACTCTTGTCAAATAAACTTGATACAAATTTAGGTTATGTGTACGAAAATATCGTAGCTCAAATGTTATTAGCAAATGGTAATAATTTATTTTATTATACAATGGATAGCGATAGTTCTAATCGTCTATACGAAATTGATTTCTTACTTTCAATAGGCAATAAAATATGTCCAATAGAAGTTAAATCTGGAAATTATAGATCTCATAAATCCTTAGATTTATTTAGTACTAAGTTCAGTAGTAGAATTAAAGAAAAATATGTTATTCATACGAAAGACTATAAATCAGAAAATGGAATTCAATATATTCCTATTTATATGGTTCCATTTATATAAAAAAGACATTTAATTTATTTCGCCAACCGGCACAGTAAATGGCACAGTAAACTAGTGCAGATATTGATTTAAGAAATAATATTTATAGGACAATTATAAGTGAAACTATAATGGAACTGTAAATTTCAAATAGTTTTGATAAACTATTTGCTTAATTTTCCTTCATAAAACTAAATATACTAAATTATAAGGAATTTCAAATGTTGGAGTTCCTTTTTTCATACAAAATTAAAGGAGGTGCGAAAATGCCAAGCAAATATCAATATGTTCACGAACTATGGCTAGAACAATCTCAACATATAACTTCTTCACCAGAAAGTTGGATGACATTTCTAAAAACTGCTTCATGGACATATAAATACCGATTTGAAGATCAAATTTTGATTTATTCTCAAAAACCTAACGCAAGAGCCTGTGCTGATTTTGATACATGGAATCAAAAGATGAATCGTTGGATTAAGAAAAATACCAAAGGAATTGCTTTACTGAACGAAAAAGGACATGGTCTTCGTTATGTATTTGATATTAGTGATACACGAAGTCCAACAAATAAACCATTACACCTTTGGAATATCCAAGAAGAATACTATCCTGAATTTATTGAAATGATTGATAATAAATATGGTCCATTTCAACATTCAAGTAATGATTTAGGTGAGATATTAATGAAAATGGCAGAAGTTATTGCACAAGATAACTGCCAAGATTATTTATCTTCTCTTGTTAAATATAATCGAGATAGTAATCTAGAGTACTTAGAAGAACATGAAATACAAACACTATTTGAAAGTTTAGTATCGAATACTATTGCCTTTGAATTTATCAATCGCTGTGGTTTAGATACAAGTTTATATTTTGATGAACAGGATTTTTATCCTATTACAAATTTTAACTCCCTTGATACAATCGGGCAGTTAGGAATGACTTGTCATGATTTATGTGAAATGGGAATGCAGGATATTTCTGTAAAAGCACGAGAAATTATGATTCGTACATTTGCAAAAGAAACGCAAACAATAGAAAATGATAGTGTCAAAGATGAAAGGAGCGATTTACATGAAAACAATCACATACAGTCAAGTGGGAGATTACCAGATTCCCAATCTAATGGCGAACGAACCAATTCTCAACAGCCATTACGCACGATTAAGATACCAATACCTAAAGAACAATCATCCGGGACATTTATTCGCACTGAAAGCGAAGAATCAACTCAACCAACATCTCAAAGAAATCGAAGTACAAGCCCAAGAGAGAATGGAAACAATGATGCAACAATTATTAGTGAAGTATCCAGCACCGAACAAAGAAAACAATCAAATGAAATGGGTAGCTTATATGAACACCTTGAAATCAATAGCCAACGAAGTAATTCTCAAGGAGATTATCAACAATTAGATTTAGGATTTGGATTAAACGATACAGGTGGTGACGAACAAAGTTTACCACCTTTTAATATGGATTATTTATCTACTTTACTTTGTACAGATATAGGATTAACAAAAAAGAAAGAAGACATTGTTCAATACTTTAAAGAACATACCGATGATGAAGAACGCACTGCTTTTATCTCTGAATGTTATGATGATACATTGATTCAAACCTATCGAAATCCGCAATGGTATGATTTTAACTATATTGGATATAAGAAAAATAGACATGGGTTAGACATTTGGGAAGGAAACTATTTAAATAAGAAATCTTCATCGTTTCTATCTTTTATGGAAATTCAATCTGAAATATCCAAGCTAATTGATAACTATGAATACACATTACCAAATTGGGATGGCATGTCAGGTGTTCAACTTGCTTATCAAAATAAAGTATTCAATAAATATGCATTATTTCAATTCATGATTTATAGAGCAGAGTTATTAAAACCATCAAGTGAGATTATCGCATATTTTAAAGAACATACCGATAAAGACGAACAAGCTCACTTTATTCAGGACTGTTATCCAAATCATGTTGTTGAATGGCAAGTCGATGGTGTGCCTTTGGGATATGTAAAAAATCATGAGCATCTTCACCTTTATTATGGTACTTATGATAATCAATTAGAAAGTGTTGATTACACATGGAGTCGAGTAGCTTATGAAATTGATGGACTGATATTATCACGATATTACGATCCAAATGTTCAGATACCTACTTTAGAAGAACAACAAAATGCTGTATTTGAAAATGAAGAATCTTTAAGAAATGGAATTTTCTTTTCACAAGAAGAAATTGATAGAGTTTTAACTCGTGGCAGTGGCTTTTCTCAAGGAAAATATCGAATCTATCAACAGTTGCAAAAACATAGATCATCAAAAGAAAAAGAGGCCTTTTTAAAACATGAATATGGTATTGGTGGTTCTTCTCCTGCTGTTGGATATATTAGTGAGGATCATGATGGTAAAGGAATCACGATCACACGAAGTATCGAAAATCGTAAAGATGAAATCAAGGTTACTTTAAAATGGGATAAAGTTGTAAAAAGGATAAGTGAATTGATTGCGTCAAATCGTTATCTAAGTCAAAAAGAATTAGAATACTATCCTACTTATCTGCAAGAACAAATCAACAATGAATTAGATAAAGAACGTAAGCAACTAGAAAGCACACAAACATCAAATCAAACAGAGGAAATAATACCTGCTGATGTTCCCAAAGAATATCAATGGCATATGGGAGATACGGTATATATCGGTATTTCAGAATACGAGATTATTCAAAATAATGATACGATTGTGCTTCAAGATAAAGAATTCCCATTATTTAATGAAACTTATACTCCTGATGAGTTACGCAAAGTGTTAGAGGAAAATCCTCTAAATGATGGTTTACTTGTTCCTATCCAAGAAAAAGAAACAACAAAAGATGAACTGATTCAAGAGTATATTCCTTTATTTCTTGATAAGATTAAACGTTCTTCTATTTATCCGTCTCTTCGTGATCGTGATACAACCATTGATGAAGCTCAAGATTTAATTGCTTCAGAAATGATAAGTATTATTGGTTCGATAAACGCTGAACATCGTGAAATATATGAGTTATATACGAGTGATGAGGTTATGCGTAAGATAATCATCAATGATTTAATTGATAAAACATATCAGGATTACAGTTTTTCTTCTATACAAGAAACAACTATGCCACATATGTTATATCAACAGTTAACCCAATTAAATAGTCGAATAGCTGAAACAAAATCAGCATTAATTGTTTTATATCCAAGAAACGATCGTGAATATCCGCTTATGCTGTCATATGATGATAAAACACATACAATAGATATGTTTCATTTTTATGAAATAGATGGTATAGAAGTCAATGAACCGTTTATGACTTTTAAAATTGATGCAGAAAAGCAAGTATTAACGCCTATCTATTATGAAAATCCTTTGATGAATGTTCAGTTTGATTTAAACAATACTCCTGAAGAACAAAAAGAATTTGTATCTAAGGATATGGAAAACTATGCATCAAGTTGGCTCAACAATATGATTCAAAAAAACTATTATATTGAAAGTGAGCAATTGTATAAAACTTCAGATCATAAGGGTATCTATCGTATTTATTATAATGAGGATGAAACTATCAAAGTTTCGGATATGCTTTATACTCAGTTAGCTGAGTTTGCAAAAGAATATCATTATGATATCCCAAATGACTATCGAATGTATCAAGAAATAGAAACGATTGAAGATATTTTATCTTATCTAAATATAGAAGATATCGAAGTACAGTGGGATGATGAATTTGAACAGATTATTGCTGCAGATGAAGATAATACATGGAATGGAAAAGAGTTTTATGATTTCTTACTCAACGAAGCCATTGTTTATGATGATAAAGATGCTCCAAATGGAATACCAACTTCTGTATATGAACGATTAAAAGATTTTGCTTCTATTCAAAAAATACCGGAAATTAAAGAAAGTCCTAAAATTGATTATCATATTGCTGATGAACATTTAGGTGCAGGTACTCCAAAAGAACGATATAGAAATAACATTGCAGCCATCAAGCTGCTTTTCTCTTTGGAAAAACAACATCATAGTGCTACAAAAGAAGAACAAGAAATCTTGGCAAAATATGTTGGCTGGGGTGGACTTGCCGATGTCTTTGATGAATCCAAATCCAACTGGACAAATGAATATCATGAACTGAAAGATTTACTGAACGAAGATGAATATAGAAATGCAAGAGAATCCACTTTAACTGCATTTTATACGCCATCTGTAGTTATTGAGAGTATCTATCAGATTCTTTCTAATTTAGGTTTTCGATATGGAAATATATTAGAACCAGCATGTGGTACCGGTAATTTTATGGGACTTGTTCCTGAATCAATGAAAGATTCTAAAATGTACGGAATTGAACTTGATTCTATTACTGGTCGTATTGCCAAACAACTATATCAAAATGCAAACATCAGTATCGAAGGATATGAAGATACTAAACTTCCAGATTCTTTCTTTGATGTCGCAGTCGGTAACGTTCCCTTTGGACAATTTGGTGTAGTCGATAAACGCTATGATAAGTACCATTTCAATATTCATGATTATTTCTTTGCGAAAACATTAGACAAAGTACGACCGGGAGGTATTATTGCATTTGTTACTTCTCGATTCACGATGGATAAAGCAAATAGTTCAGTTCGAAAATATATCAGTGAACGTGCTGAATTATTAGGAGCAATTCGTTTACCAAACAATACCTTTAGCGCAAGTGCAAATACGAAAGCGGTCAGCGATATTTTAGTTCTTCAAAAACGAGATCGTCCTATGGTTGTTGATGAAGCATGGTTATATACCGAAAAGGATTCTCAAGGAAATGTCATGAACAGTTACTTTGTTTCGCATCCAAATATGATTCTAGGAAATGTTGAAAAGTCAAAAAATATGTATGGTCGAGAAGATCTAACAGTAACACCTTATGAAGATGTTACCCTTAAAGAAGCATTAGATAGTGCAATACAATCTATTCATGGACATATTGAAAATAGTATTATCAATGAATTAGAATTAGATTCCAATGAACCGGATATTGTATCTATTCCAGCCAATCCTGATGTACGTAATTATAGTTATACAATGGTCGATGGCGATATTTATTTTCGTGAAAACAGTCAGATGGTCAAAATGGAGTTATCGAAAACAGCTCAAAATCGTATTACTGGTTTAATTGATATTCGTGAGTGTGTTAGAAAATTGATTGATTATCAAAAAGAAGATTATCCAGAATCCATGATTGAAAGCGAACAGAAACACTTAAATGAACTCTATGATACTTTTACAGCCCAATATGGACTGATCAATAGTCGTGGAAATGCTCTTGCTTTTCGAGAAGATAGTTCCTATTATCTTCTTTGTTCATTAGAAAATATAAATGAAGATGGCACATTAAAATCAAAAGCAGATATGTTTACAAAACGAACAATACGAAAAAAAGAAGTTGTTCAAAGTGTCGAAACATCACAAGAAGCTTTGATGTTGTCATTAGCTGAAAAGGCTACAATCGACTTTGACTATATGTCATCCTTAACTGGATTCGATAAGGAAAAGATGATTAACGATTTACATGGAGTGATTTATAAAATCCCAAATGTGAATGAACCTAGTTTAGAAGAATATGTAACAGCTGATGAATATTTGAGTGGAAATATTCGTGAGAAACTTAAAATCGCAAAGATATCAACTTTAATTGATCTTCAATATCAAGACCATGTAGATGCTCTTACAAAGGCAATGCCACAAGATCTAAGTGCTTCTGAAATTGAAGTACGACTTGGTGCTACATGGATAGATTCCGATATTTATGAACAGTTTATGTTTGAAATCTTATCTACATCCGGTTTTGCAAAACAGCATATCCATATTACCTATTCTAAATTTACAGATACTTGGAATGTATCTAATAAGAATTGGGATCGTGGCAATGCAAAAGCTGAAAAAACTTATGGAACACACCGAGCCAATGCTTATCGTTTGATTGAAGATTGTTTAAATCTTAAAGGGACAAAAATCTTCGATTATGAATACGATGATGATGGTAAAAAAGTCGCAATATTAAATAAAAAAGAAACCATGATTGCGCAACAAAAACAGGATTCCATTAAAGATGCTTTTAAAAACTGGATATGGAAAGATTTTGATCGCCGAGAGCATTTAACACAAAAATATAATGAATTATTCAATTCAACAAGACCAAGAGAATACAATGGAGATCATTTAGAGTTTCCAAATATGAATACGGAGATCACTTTAAGAAAACATCAAAAAGATGCGATTGCTCATATTCTTTATGGAAATAATGTTTTACTTGCACACGTCGTTGGTGCTGGAAAGACCTACGAAATGACTGCTGCCTGTATGGAATTGAAACGTTTGGGTATTAGCCAAAAAGCAATGTTTGTAGTTCCCAATCATTTAATTGAACAATGGGGTTCAGAATTTCTTCAATTGTATCCTAGTGCTAATATTTTGGTTGCTAGAAAACAAGACTTTGAAAAAAGTAATCGTAAAAAGTTTTGTTCAAGAATTGCCACTGGAGATTATGATGCGATTATCATTGGACATTCTATGTTTGAAAAAATACCCGTATCCATTGAACGACAAAAACGAATGATTGAAGAACAAATCGAAGGTATTACCCAAGGTATTCAAGGTTTAAGACAAAACAATGGTGAAAGATATTCCATTAAACAATTAGAAAAGACAAAGAAAACACTAAAAAAGCGATTAGAAAAATTAAATAGTGATGAAAGAAAAGATGATGTTGTAACTTTTGAAGAATTAGGAGTCGATCGAATCTTTGTAGATGAAAGTCATAACTATAAAAATCTATTCCTATATACCAAGATGAGAAATGTAGCTGGATTATCCCAAACTGAAGCCCAAAAATCATCAGATTTATTTATGAAGTGTCAATATTTAGATGAATTAACAAATGGAAAAGGAATTGTTTTTGCGACAGGAACGCCAATTTCTAACTCTATGACAGAGATGTATACGATTCAACGTTATCTTCAATTTGATGCTTTAAAGAAACAAGGATTAGAACATTTTGATGCATGGGCTTCTACTTTTGGAGAAACAATTAGTGCAATAGAACTTGCTCCAGAGGGCACTGGTTATCGAATGAAAACACGATTCGCTAAATTTTACAACTTGCCTGAACTTATCAATATGTTTAAAGAAGTAGCTGATATTAAAACAGCAGATATGTTAAATCTACCAGTGCCAACGGCTCATTATGAAAATATTTCAGTAAAACCAAGTGAAATGCAAAAAGAAATTGTAGAGTCACTTGCTGATCGAGCGCAAGAAGTTCGAGATGGTAATGTTGATCCAACACAGGATAATATGCTTAAAATCACAAATGATGGGCGTAAACTTGCATTGGAACAAAGATTAATTAATCCTTTACTTCCCGAAAATGAACATAGTAAAGTGAATGCTTGTTTAGAAAATGTCTTTCGTATTTATGAAGAAAACAAAGATAAAAAATCAACGCAGCTTATCTTTTGTGATATGTCTACACCATCAAAAACATCATCGACTTTTATTGAAAGTTTAGATTCATCAGAAAATATTCCCTATACTAATGTCTATGATGATATAGCACATAAACTGATTGATTATGGTATTCCGCCTAGTGAAATTGCTTATATTCATGATGCTGCTACCGATGTAAAGAAGAAAGAATTATTCTCAAAAGTTCGTGCCGGTACAGTACGAATTTTATTAGGTTCGACACAAAAGATGGGTGCAGGAACAAATGTTCAGGACCGCTTGATTGCGATTCATGATTTAGATTGTCCATGGCGTCCTAGTGACTTAGAACAACGAGCAGGAAGAATTGTCAGACAAGGTAATCAAAATAGTGATGTTTATATTTATCGTTATGTTACGGAACAAACCTTTGATGCGTATTTGTATCAGTTAGTAGAAAATAAACAAAAGTTCATTTCTCAAATCATGACAAGTAAATCGCCTGTTCGAAGTGCTGAAGATATTGATGAAGCTTCGTTAAATTATGCAGAAATCAAGGCATTAGCAAGTGGAAATCCAAAGATTAAAGAAAAGATGGTGCGTCCGTAAACCGCCAGTTTATTGGCGGTGCGGTCTAATTGGAATACTCCCTTTAGCAAGGAGTAGGTAAAAGTATTAACGTGAAGAAATTCAAAACCTATCATTCTACAACTTATCTGATTTTGGAAACGAAACAGGGAGTGTAGCATGTTGTTGCTTGCAAGCAGGCAGACAGTAAAGAAACGATTAAAATTCCTGAGAAGTTGCTTTATTGTGAGAATGAAAATTCGTATATGAGGATAAAAGCTGGATTGCTTTAATGATAGTCAGAGCTGGGGTATAGCCTTTGCCCCTGCACGAAAGGAATTGAAACGTGCAGTGTCTTGGCAGTCGTATTTCCATTTTGTACGACTGCGGAATACTCAAGACAAAGCAACCACGAGTAGTGTGTAAATGGCGAACGTCATATATTACCGACAATACGAAATGCTAATGTTTTAATTAGACTAAACGGAGATTACCTAAACCCGAAAGGGCATGGTAACAGAGCTTCCGTAGTAGTCCGAGGAACCTGAATTAACAGGGAAAGCTGTAAAAACAGATGCGGGAAAGCCGCCCACATGGCGAAGGGAAGCAGTAAGTTTGGAAAATACAAAGAAAGGAAGGTGCGAGAGGCATTGAGAAATCCAATTAACGTATTGAAAAGCTTAAGCGAGAAATCGCAGGAAAAAACGTATAAGTACCAAAGATTATACAGGAACTTATACAATCCGGAGTTTTATCTGCTGGCATATCAAAATATTTATGCCAACAAAGGCAGTATGACTCCGGGAGTAGATGGCATGACCATTGATGGTATCAGCATGGCTCGAATTAACAGAATTATTGAGAGTATGCGAAACCAAAGTTATCAGCCAAAACCTGCAAGGCGTGAGTACATCAAGAAGAAAACAGGCAATAAGAAAAGACCGCTTGGTATTTCTTCCGCTGATGATAAACTTGTGCAGGAAGTAGTCAGAATGATACTGGAAAGTATCTATGAGGGAAGTTTTTCTGTAAAATCACATGGTTTCAGACCAAACAGAAGCTGTCACACAGCATTGATACAGATTAGGAAAACTTTTACAGGTGCTAAATGGTTTGTAGAGGGCGATATTAAAGCGTGCTTCGACAGTTTTGACCATGCAGTGCTTATCCGTATTTTAAGAAAACGTATAGAAGATGAAGCATTTTTAAATCTGATATGGAAATTCTTGAAAGCAGGATATATGGAACAGTGGACATATAATAAGACTTATTTCGGTATTCCACAGGGGTCGGGGTGTAGTCCGATACTTGCAAATATCTATCTGAATGAATTGGATAAGTTTATGCAGGAATTAAAGGAAAAGTTTGATGTTGGAGACTGTAATAGACGTAAAGTGTCCTATGAATATGAAAGTGTAAGGGGCAGGGCAAAACGCCTGAAAAAGAAATATGCCAAAGACTGGAATGAAGTCAGTGAAGAAGAACGAAACCGTCGTGCTAAGGAGATTAGAGATTTAAGGGCAATGTATACAAAACTGCCACGCTATGAAGCACGAGATACAAACTTCAAGAAGATACAGTACACAAGATACTGTGATGATTTTCTGATTGGAGTAATTGGAAGTAAGGAAGACGCAGAAGCCATAAAGGCAGAAGTAAAGAAATTCCTTGCGGAAGAATTAAATCTGACACTTTCGGATGAAAAAACAAAAATTACACACACGAGTGAATGTGCGGATTTTCTTGGGTATAAAATTACCGTTTCAAGAAATGAGGGTATCAAAAGAAGAAAGGACGAGGTAAAAACCAGACCTTTCAGTGGAGTAGTGAAATTGTATGTCCCGAAAGAGAATTGGATTAAAAAGTTGCTGGAATATGAAGCAATTAAAATTGTAACTGGCGAAAATGGTAACGAGAGATGGAAAGCCATGCATAGTGGCAAAGTTCTGAACAAGAGCGATATTGAGATTTTAAGCGACTACAATGCAAAGGTAAGAGGTTTGTTTAATTATTATTGTATTGCCGATAATGCCTATGTAATTGGAAAATTTGGCAGAGCAATGAAATATAGCATGATGAAAACTTTTGCATTTAAGTACAAGACCAAAGTCTCCAAAATTAAAAAGAAATATGTGAAGAATGGAGATTTTACAGTCAGCTATGAAACGAAGCAGGGTACTAAAACTTCTGTATTCTTTAATCAGGGATACGGGAAAAGAGAGGAATCTATTGCAGGACAGGTAGAAATACTGCCTCAATACAAGCGATATGATAAGCCAAACAGTCTTGCAAGAAAGCTGAAAACGAAAACGTGTGAATTATGCGGTGGTTATTGTACGGACTTGGAAATTCATCAAGTAAAAAAATTGAAAAATCTCAAAGGTAACAGCGAGTGGGAAAGTCTCATGCGAAAGCGTAGGAGAAAAACACTTGCGGTATGCCCTAAGTGTCACAAACAAATTCATTCCTGTGATGAAAAACGATAAGTTGAACTTATGGAGAGCCGTATACATCGAGAGGTGTATGTACGGTTTGGGAGGGAGTATGGTACTGTCGAAATAGATGACAGACTGTGCTTACCTCATGACTTGGATATTCAAGTCAGTAAATTAAAACTGGCAAAAGCGAATTATTTAAGTGAACGATATGACTTGGAAGATAAGATTATCAAATATTATCCAATGAAGATTGCTTCTATTAAAGAACGAATTTCAAATTATCAAAAAGATTTTGAAACTACAAAAGATGTTGAACAGTTTACTGGTATGAAAGTTCATGGAAAGTTCTATGACGAAAAAGAATTGGCAGGTAATGCATTGTTGCTTGCATGTAAGAATCATAAAACAACAGATTCTAAATCAATTGGTCAATATCGTGATTTTGAAATGCTATTATCCTATGACAGTTTTTATAATTATCACAAGATCACTTTGAAAAAGAATGCTCAATATGTTGTCGACTTAGGTGATGATGTCTATGGAAATATCACTCGTTTGGATAATCAAATCAATTCTATTTCTAAAAAATTAGAAACTGAAAAAACATTATTAGTTGATATTGAACATCAGTTTGAAAATGCAAAAGAAGAAGTCAATCGTCCTTTTGAAAAGGAACAAGAACTTCAAGAAAAATCTTCTCGATTGTCTGAATTAAATAAGGAATTGGATATTGGCAATAAAGATAATCACGCTGAAGTATCGTTAGATGATGAAACTGAAGAAATCGAATCTAGAAAAAATGAAATATCAAGATAAGGGAGTTTGTTTGACTCCCTTTTATCATGGAAAGGAATGTAATGTATGAATAAAAAATTATTAAAATTTGTTCCTCAAGAACAAATAACCATCATTAAACAAATTGATCTTCTCACATATTTAAAACTATTTGAACCCAATAGTATTGTCAAAGTTGGAAGACATTATGAATCGTGTATCCATCATGGATTGATTATTACAAATAAAAAATGGCAATGGAAAGAACTTCATTTAAGTGGTAAGAGTGCTATTCAATATCTTGTTTTCGTAGAACAAATGCCGTTTATAGATGCTGCTTATTTATTATCAAAATGTTTAAATGAATTAGGACTATCATAATGAGCAAACGTAAAGGTATTAGTAAACAAGATTTAAAACGAGTAAAAGAATTGGACTTACTCACTTATTTTAAAAACTATGAGCCAGATGAATTAGTTAAAAATAGTCGTGGGGATTACACAACAAGAACACATTCTTCTTTACATTTATCGAATGGATTATGGTGCTGGTGGGCTCAAGGGATTGGAGGTAAAACGGCTTTAAAGTATTTTATTGAAGTTGAAGGATGGGATTTTTTAGATGCGGCATTGCATATTAATGACTTGCTTGATAATCAACCACCATTAAAAATAGAACAAAAAGTAAAATCAAATTATCGTTTTCGATTACCATATCGTGCTGAAAATGATGATAAAGCCATCAGTTATTTAGTTAATGAACGCTGTATAGATAAAGATATTGTTCAGTATTGTAAAGAACAGTATCTTTTTTATGAAGCTGAGAATGATCATTCTATTGTCTTTATTGGATACGATGAACAGCGAATACCAAAATATGCATGTAAAAGAGCAACTGATGATAACTGGAAAAAAGATGTATTAGGCAGTGATAAACAATACAGTTTTTCAATTACGAATAGTGATAGTCATTCCCTTCATGTTTTTGAATCCGTAATTGATTTACTTTCTTATATGACTTTATTGAAAAGAAGTGGTCGAGACTATTTAAAAGATAATTACCTTTCCATTGCAGGAGCAACTATAATTGGTAAATCTATTCAAGATTCAACTGTTCCGATTGCACTAGAAACATTCTTAAATAACCATCCAAGTATTACAAATTTATATCTTCATTTAGACAATGATAGAGCTGGAAAAGATACAACATTAAAGATTATGTATCATTATGAGGATAAATATAACATCATTGATGAACATCCTACAAAGTGTAAGGATTTTAATGATTTGTTAAAAATGAAAGTTAGATTAAAGAAATATTGTTTAATTAAGTAATATATATTGTAGTTAATATTTGAAAATGAGATAATAATTCTATATAAAATTTGAGGTGATACAAACATATGGAATTAGAGAATTTTATACAATTTATTAAATCCTTCGAGCCAAATGATTGGGTTGTTATGGTATCAGCAATAATATCTGCAGGTAGTGCATTTTATTTAGGATATAAGAACAAGAAATTCGAAGAAAAATGGAAACAAAAACAAATTGATTCTGATTTAGTAGCAAAATCAAGAATACAATGGATACAAGAGGCAAGAAAGCATACTGCTGATTTAATTTCCTTATATTATAAAATTTTAAATGAAGATAATCAAAACGAGATATATAAACTGATTTCATTAGCAAGAGAAAAGAATGAATTATTAATTTTATACTTTGGTCCAGAAAAAGGTGAAAATCAGTATATTAAAGAAAATGATAAAGATATATTAATGAATGAATTTAATAATAAAGGAAAGAATGTATATATTATTAATTTTCTTGAAAGATTATTTTATGATTTTTTAAAATATTATAAAAATGGAATTAAACCTAAGCAAAAATATCTTAGAAAACAATTAAAGAATGCAGAAAAAGAATTATATAGTAACCTTTTAGAACCACAGCATGTGATAGATTACGAATATGATGAATATGGTAATGAAAAGCCAATATATAGTATTCCTTTGCTTGATCCAAAATTAGAGATACAAATGAAGAAAATAGAGGATAACCTTATAGTCACTAACAAAGAAATTAGAGAATTACAACAAAGCATCAAATATTTTAGAGATATTATGAGACTTTATCTGAAGATAGAATGGCGAAAAGCAAAAAGAGGAGAATAGTAAATTCAAAATAATATCTTTTTGAAATATTTAACCAAATTAAAATTTCTACTATCTTTGTAGCTTAATATAGAACAAAATGCCAGCATTTCTTTGATTGGTTGAAAATAAAACCTTAAGGTTATATATAGATAAAACATTTTGTATTTCATATTAGAATGTGAAATATTAGTATTAAAATTCAAAAAGGAGGATTTGAATGTATGGACGATTTTTTAAATATTAAGAAGAAATACAATACATTAAGGGAAAATGAAAGAAAAAAAATAATAGATTCTTTGGCAAGCAAAATTGATAAAGATGGAAATCACTTATTCACTAAAAAAGACGGAACAAAGTATTGTAAAAAAAATCTTTATTGCGGAGGTAGTGGGAAACATAATTATACTTCTAATAGAAAGTTAGAGAAAAAATATGATTTATGTTTGTCTTTGTTCCTATTTAACGGATAAATGCTGGAAAATCCTACAAGAAAGGTGGACAAGCCGGATTTATGTATATCTTTATCGGCGATTTGATTCTATATGTATGAAAGGCGGATC
>OFSC01001577.1_pt1 | contig 14211 bp, 15 predicted proteins | sample 1543201 | NCBI WGS metagenome assembly OFSC01 (sample SAMN04209228, study PRJEB22552) | human gut metagenome | biome: gut; material: feces | host: Homo sapiens | place: USA: Oklahoma
AAATGCTCAATTCAGTTGTTTGCTTCCCTAATTAAGTTTTCGGACGGCCTCCCCCGAATAAATGGTGCATAGCCAACATTATTTGTTTATGGAATCCTAAAGGAACTATCATGCCAACTGAATATATATATGCAGCATTGCATTTAATTTTGCTTAATATTTTTGAAATAGCCAACACCGAGGATGTTCCAATTATTCCTGAAAGAATAAAAACAGATGGGTATTTGCCAAAATAATTAATATTAATAGACATACCTTGTTTTATGGAAGGATCCAAGCAATATCTATCTATAAGCAATAATATAGCAAAGCTAATAAAAAATATAAAGGAAGTTTTCACAGTTCCTATATTGTCTAATCTTAACCAAACATTCTTAAAATGCATTCCAACATAAAAAAACATCAAACCAACAATACTCGAATCTAATCGTAAAGGCAACATATCTCTGTTAATACTCATCACGCATAGAGCTATTAAGAGAGAGAGACTCACACTAGCTCTAGAACAGCCAATAATGTGAACAACACATCGAACCATAAACATTGAGTACAGAAACCATAATGGACCTGCAGGAAACAAATGAACCTTATAATAAAAATCTCCCCCAAAAGCGATACCAGCCAAATATCGAACAATTTCTTTAAACGGAAAGCCGTCCCATAAGCTATAATAAATAACACCGTCTATAAGACAGATCAAAATATATGGCAAAAGCAAATTATAAAAATCTTTTCTTATTGCCTCTTTTATTGAACCCTTTTTATGGTATAAAATTCCTGATATTATAAAGAATAATGGCATATGATATAAAGTTACAAAATGCCCAATTTTCCAATCTATAGACTGTATAGAAAAAGGTATCTCATAATAATACACATAGTGGCCTATAATAACTGAGAACATACCAAGCACCTTTGCCCAATCCAAAAAATTAGGTCGTTCATTTAATATTTTTTGTCTAATCATATCACAATATACTAAAATCACAATTATCAGGATTATATCTTAATCGAGAATTAATATTTATAGAGTCTATGTATTCCATATCTGAATTGGATAATTTAAAATCAAACAACTGAATATTAGACTCTAACCTTTCTGGATTCAAAGAACGAAATATCGGAATTACTCCATTTTGTATATGCCATCTTAGAACTATTTGAGGTATAGACTTTCCATACTTATTAGCCAAGCTTTTCAATTTTGGAAGACGACACATTCTTTCATCCATTCTTGCCAAAGATGTATAAGCCTGCACTCTTATGCTTTTTTCTTTACAATAGCCAAGTAACTCTTTTTGCGAAAACAAAGGATGCAATTCTATTTGATCAATCTGTGGAACAATACCAGTAGTCTTTAATAAGCTATTTAGATGATGTGCATGGCAATTTGCAACTCCTAAATTGACACAAAGTCCTTTCTCTTGAAAATTTATCATTTGTTTCCATGTATCAACAAATTTACCAGGAACAGGCCAATGGAACATCAACAAATCTACACTTTCAACTCCAAGCCTATCCAAGCTTCTTTTGAAAACATCCTCTACATTTCCATCAAATTGTGCTTTATTGGGAATTCGTGTTGTCAAAACAAACTCAGAGCGAGGAATTCCGGATTCTGTTATTGCCTTATGTATTAAATCCTCTCTACCATAAGTGGCAGAATAATCTATAAAGCGATAACCTACTTCTATTGCAGAAAGTAAAGCCTCATAATAATTTTTCTCTATCTTACGCAATTCTATCTTATCACGAATTCTACCAATTATACCAGAATGATATCTAAACCCACGTGTCATTATACCAGGTCCGAAACATAACACAGGAACTTGATTCCCATTATTCAGCTTAAAATATTCCATATTATTTTTCTTTCTTTTCCAGTTCTCCTAAACAAAACAAAGCCATTATAGGACTTTGCTTTACAAACCTATTTATCTGCATACAGCATTTTATTATAATATAAGAGGCAAATAACACTATTGCTAATTGAACAACAATACTAGTTGAAAATCCTTCTGCTGAAATCTCACACAAGAATGCACCAATAACAAATAGCTTAAATGTAAAGAAGAAATGGAAAATATAAATACCCATAGTTTCCTTACCTACCCCTTCCAAATAACTGCAATCAAATTTTCTTACTAATATATCAGTAACGTTTAAAGCTAACAGTATCGTAATCATTGCCCTAAGATAAGGAATATAAACATTATATACAACGCATCCAAATACGATTAATATACTAGTCAACAATGCATACTGATTAACAAAAAACTTCTCTATTGCTATTTTGTACATTCGATACCCCCAACCTATAATAAAATACACTCCTAACTGTAAATGACTACAATCCAAAAGCATATCTAACCAACCTACTCTTTTAACATAATGGTTTAAGCCCCAGATTATTATTAAAAACAAAGTGAAACATATGGGGGGCAAATCTCTTAAGTGCAGTAATCCTTATCAGAGCAACATATATAGCAAAAAGTATCAACGAAAATTCTATCAAAGATCGAAAATACCAATAGTTGTCAATTTTACCTCCACGCCAACAATACAACATTAGTCCCATCGTTGAAAATGGTATAATATACATAGTACATCGTTTTGCTATATGTTTAACACCATACCGTTTTTGCGGATTCATACAAACATACCCAGAAAGAAACATAAATAGAGGCATATGAAAACTATATATAAAGTTCCATAAAGCCATAGCGTTAATTGGTAATGAATCCCGGTTAACAGAAAAGTCTTTAAAGAACCACGCTATGACATGTCCCATCACAACCAAATAAATTGCTATACCTTTTAAAACATCAATTTTCTTATCTCTTTCCATCTTATGGTCTCCAATAAATGTTTTCAGCAATCACCTTGGCTGGATTACCTGAAGCGATGCAATGAGCAGGGATATTAGTTGTCACTACACTATTGGCTGAAATAATAGCACCCTCACCAATAGTTACTCCCTTCGTAATACTAACGTTTGAGCAGATCCATACATGGTCGCCAATTACTATCGGTGCCTTGTCTTTGTATCCCTTGATGATGACATGATGACCGCCATTGTTATCTCGTATCCAAACATCACGACCTATATGCACATCATCTCCCAATACTATCTTTTCTGAACAAACTATATTCAAACCAATATTGGTAGCACAACTACCTATTAGCAACTGTGCGCCCTTGAATACCTGCACATCACTATCATACTTAAAATAAGAATGACCTTTACCAAAACTCAGTTTGGCACCATCCTCTACCAAAAGTCGAAACTCCCCCTTACTGCCACGTGTTCGTTTCTGATTAAGACTTACCAAACCACCAACTTCTACATTTGCTGTCTTGGCAATATCTATGGCACAATGAGAAAGGACATAGAAAACCTTTCCTTCAGACAAATTGCTATGGATATTCTTTCTACAGTAATTCCAATAGAAGATACGGAGCAACTGCATTGGGTTCTTCTTATTGTGATAAATGACACGAAGGATATTCTTTACCTTTCGCTTAGCAGATATCTTATCATTACTCTCGTATGGGAAGAATTTAGCTGCACATTTATCAAATGGCATTTCATCAAGTGCCTTAAAGAATTCATCTCGATTGATATTGGCAGGATAAGGAAGTTTACCACCCATAATAGCAGTGCTATTACCTGGGACAATATCCTTCAAAGAAAACTCTTTAACAACTAACTTATCCTTAATCTTATCAAAGTATTCCAAACCTTTCTTGGAATTAACCATGATAAGAGAGGTTCCTAAGTTCTGTTCCAAAGAAGAATCTACCTGACCAATTCCCCAGAAATCACCAAGGGTGATATCACTCATACGTGGAATCCCCTTGAACTTACATTCATAACAAGAAGGGCGCTCAAAGACATTATCGTGGTAACCATGACGATAATCATCCTCATGACCTTCGCCATAATATACCTGACCATTCTCGAATGTTATCTTTCTGGCAAGACTATGCCAACCATGATCCTTGTTCTTGTCCTTAATAGATACAATCTTAGAACCATATCTAGCTTCCAAAGACTCCTTATACTTCTCAAAAACCTTTGGAGAGTTCGTTGCACGACAAAGGAAATCTACAATGACAAGATTTTCGTAATCCTTACGAAGGAAGCTTCGCAGAGCAGCCATCTGGCAAGGTGAGCCACAGGCTAAAACCTTTTCGCCAGCAATCAGCAACTGTTTGATCTGCTTATATAAACCCTCTGCATTACTTTGTACATACTTGGAACTACGAAGGCGCTTCAAATCTTTCTTGTCATTGGAAATGAAGTTGAATACCTTCAAGTCATCCGTATAGATGGCGCCACTAACATATCCCTTCTGCTTGTACATGGCTTGTGCCAGAAGAGTAAAGATACCACCAGATGTACTATCAAAGCGAATAACAATATCCTTGTTATAACCACCAAAAACCTTTGGCTCTGACAAATCATTATGCTTCAACTTGTCGATGTTGATCATCGGACAAATTTTCTCGCAAAGATGACAATCAGTACACTTTTCCTTATCTACCTCTGGATACCAGAATCCTTCATGGTCGGTATGGAAAGTAATCGCCTGGGCATGGCACACATCACCACAAGCATGACAACCACAACAATCTTTTTTATTCTTTATATCAATCATTTTAATAAACCTCGTTGAATTTTTCCATTCTGAGTCTTTGGTATTTCATCTATCCATTCATAGTGAACAGGAAGTTTATAAGACTCTAGTTTACCGTTCAGTTGGTTTTTAATATCATCAAAAGTAATGTCACTATCTTTGTCTTTCACAATGAATGCCTTAACAACCTCGCCAAGAACACCTTCCTCATCAGGTACGCCAATACAAGCGCAATCAGCTATACCGGAAACCTTGAACAACTGCTCTTCTACTTCTATAGGACTTACCTTTTTACCACCGACATTAATCAGTTCTTTCTTTCTGCTTATTAAATAAATATATCCTTCTTCTGTCTTATATCCCCAATCACCTGTACGGAAATAATCACCAAAGAAAGATTCCTCTATTGGCAAGTCAAGATATCCATGAGTTACATGATCACCCTTTACGCAGATTTCACCTTCTTGATTAACAGCACACTCTTTTCCATTTTCATCAAGCACCTTGATATCTGTATTTGGTGAAGCCTTTCCTACAGAATCCAAATGTGCCTTATCCTGATGAAATTCCATAAAAGCAGAACGAGAAGCCTCAGTCAAGCCATAGTGCATACATACTCTGGTATGAGGAAGCAGATCGGCAAGTTCCTGCTTCTCATCCTTAGAGAAGAAGGCACTGCCCATTTCTATATATCGAAGCTGATCTTTGAAATCACCCAGTTTATCGCCTGTAAGTTTTTTGAGGTATCTCCAACTGGCAGGAACCATTGTGAAACCAGTTACATGGTCTTCCTCCATCGTGCGATATATCTTCTTTACATTGGCAAAGCTACCGAGCAGGATTAATGTCGCTCCCCTAGACAGACTGCATCTTACTCTACCCAAACCAAAGGAATGGCTGACAGGAAGAGCAAGAAGTTCTACATCTTCCTGTGAATTACCAATAAACTCATTGATATTTCTTGCAGCAGCAGCCTCATTGTCATAAGTCAAAGGTACCCCTTTAGGTTTACCTGTAGTACCTGTTGTAAAAAGAATATCTGCAATCTGATGTCCTTCTGGAAACAAAGGTGTAGAGAAATCAGCAGATAATTCTGCAAAGTCTTTCAATCTAGCCTTAGCAACCTCCTGCTCGCTCTCATCAAAACCAACCAGAAGATTAGCATGCGTTTGCTTCACAATATAATCCAATCTGGTAGGATTTGTTGCTGCATCAATAGGAACAACCTTTAATCCTGCTAAGTGTGCGCCAAAATATGCATACACAAACTCTATCTGCTTGCCAGCTGCCAGAATAACAACATTTCCTTCGTTTTGTGATAATTGAGATTTGAAATAATCTCTTGCTCCCAATATGCGTTGACACAATTGAAGATATGTTGCAGATTTTTTTCCACTCTTTACTGCTATCTTATCGGGCTGTACGGCCGCCCACTGCCATATTTGTTTTTCGATACTTTCTAACATATAAATATCCTTTGTACTATATTGTTCTATTGTATCGTCTCTTAATATTCTCAGAACTCTAAGTTAATATTATTCTGTCAAATCTTCAATGAGACTAACAATATCAGATACATCCTCCAAGTCCATAATCATATCAGATGTAATCTTCACATTAAATTCCTTCTCCAACTGTGAGATGATCTCAACATTATGAAGAGAATCCCACTCATCTGGCTCACCGATTTCGGTATCCATTTCTATTTCTGTTGTTGGTACATTAAGTACACGTGCTATCAATTCTATTACTTTTTCTTCCATTGTTTTATTTTTTATCTATTATACATGTTTTATATATCAAATCGGCTGCATGAACCACGAAGTTCTTGCATTCATACAAGCGGATGTCCTTGCCTACGCTGCTGCGATATAGCCATAGCCTGTTTCTGGGCGGCTTGGCTTAATACCGATAGTAACAATGGCGTTCTTATCCGAAGTATAGCTCAATGCCTTGCTGAGCACTCGCTGATACTCCGAGGTATTGATGACGAGGGCATCGGATGGTGTCACCACGATGTTGGCATCAGGATGCTTCTTCTGGATCTTCCAGCAGGCATAAGCTATACATGGAGCGGTATTGCGAGCCTCCGGCTCTGCTAATATGTTATCTACTGGCATGTCAGGGATTTGCTCCTTGACAATGCGAATGTATTTCTCGTTTGTCACTACCCACATGTTCTCGACAGGACAGATTGGCTTCAATCTATCTACTGTCAATTGAATGAGGGAACGACCGACACCCATCACATCTATGAACTGCTTTGGGTAATCGGGGGTTGACATTGGCCAGAAGCGGCTGCCTACGCCACCAGCCATGATTATAATATGTATCATTAATCTTGTTCTTTAAATAATAAAGATTTTCGAATCCCTCCGTCTCCCTTTAGCCAAAAGGAGAGTTTTCTAAAATCATCCCGTCCTTCTTTACCATTAAAAAAGGCTTTTTCCTACCTCTCCGTCTCTCCTGCAAGGAGAGCTCCACTTTCTCCCCAAGCCCCTCTTCCTCAGGAAGCGGGGATGTAGCTGGCTACGCTATAGCCTTCACCAGAGTTTTGGTATCGTCAGCGGAGCCTGTGCCCACAAGGGGCTGCCGATAATTGCCTACGCAATAGAATTGCGAGTATTTGTCGGCTGGCGCATCACTTGTCATTAGCACCCATATTCTTTTTGATATTAGCAATCTCTCTTTTTATAGTATCCAATTCTGACTTTATTGGCTTAGGTATTCCTTTTTGCCAATCAACACTTCCTTCCTTATTTATACTAAAAAGAATATGTTCTACAGAATCTATCAAAAGAAATAAATATTCTGGGTTCTCAACCACCTTGGCTCCTGTCTCATCCATCCGTTTTGTCAACTTAATCATTTCTCTATGCACTCTCTTTGACTCTAATACAGATTGAAAACCTAATACAAGTCCAACAACAATCTGTGTTACACTTAGCCATAAATTCCCCTGCATCCAATAGCACACAAAAGATACAGCAAGTGATAGTATCAATAAACATACAGGCGTATATTTGTTACAAAAACATCTATAAAAGAAATCGGTCATATATTTCTTTGCTTAAAAAATTAGAAAGGTAGCAAATCATTTTCTTTTAAGAAATTCTTCTTCGTAAGATATGTACATAGAGATGCACTAAGATGCACTACAAGTTCCGCCTCTTCATAATCAGGTGCTTCACCTTCCCTAAGATGACGACCTTGTTCTGATGCAAATCCAAAGAGTCCACTAACCACTTTATCTAATGGTTTGGGGATAATTTGAGAATGTGTATTTATCAGCTTACCCAAAGTTAAACTCTTCTCACCCGTAATTTCACGACACAAACATTCTAATGCTACGACCGAATGTTGTACAGAGCCTGTAATATCTGGGGTTGGTCTTTTTGACATATCTTTTAGAGCCTCACGAATTTCATTCTGAGTTGTATCCAGTTTAGCTTCTCCTAATGTGTCTACAACATCCTTTATTTCTTGCTCAAAAGCCTCTTCACCTCTAGTTTCAAGAATGCCATGAACAAGTTTCCATCCAATTCCTTTTTCCACAAAATATTCATTAACTTCTTTCTCAAATCCAATCTTATCATTTATTTGCTGATAAAAAGATTCGATGATATCATAAATTCGATACCATGGACAGTTTTCAAGAATAGATTGCACTTCACTTTTCATAAAGTCATTTTCAGCCCAGTTATTTCTATCTTCAGTTTCTTTGGTTACAAAGCACACACAAGTACGAACTTTTTTCAAACCTGCATAACGGAGCATCAACTGAAGAAGATATAAACGAAAAGCTGCTGGCGCATCGTTTCTTACAACTATTTTTGGTTCGGGAATTTCTATTCCCATTCTTTCAGTAAAACTCATATCTCATTTATTTTTATAGTAAAGTACTATTTGTTATCAGAAGGATTTGCCTCTGCAACTATTGAATGAATCTCAGTTTTATCATGGATAGAAGATACCGATAACTCTTCACGCTTCATTTCTAATTTTTTCAACAAGAAATTATGACGTTTTTCAAAATCAGCAAAGAGTTCACTCCATTTTAGCACAAAGATTTCATATTGGATGCCATTATTATCTATGTGACAAACTAAATTCTTTTTACCCCAATTTATCGCATTTCGCATTTCATTATGTATATAATTAGAAGAATCAAAGTCGTTACCAACAAGATAAAACTTCCATCTCATATTAGTAGCATTAAAGCGTGAATCGCTCATAATAACATTCATGTAAGTCTTTACTTGACTAAGTTCTTTTTCACCCAGTTTGACTTTTGGATGCTTAAGCTCAACTACAATATTATCTATTGTTGAACTTTGAATATTTTGGCGAAAAGCAAATATATCCATCTCTTTGTTTACATCAGGATGCTCTATTTTATCTTTACTATAATTGCTTTTGCTTATACCGGGGACTGTATCATATATTTTGTCTAAGTACTCCATTAGAGCTTGGTTGAAATCAGGTTCTGCTTGTGTGACTATATTGTACTCCTCGCCAAAAATCCAAAAAGACTGCTCTACCAACTTCTGTAAATCATCAACCTCGTTCATACCATTTTCTGATTTTACAGCAACTTTTAAAGCTGATATGGTACGAATACGATTCTGTATGAGCCGAATTGTATCTGTAATACGAGCCAAATCTGTGGTCTTCAATACAGACGCTAAATTGTGCCGTTCATCATCTGACAAATTAACAACACTGTCCATAATGCTAATCAAATCTTCACGTTTATCCGTTTGTAAAAGTAGCTCGACTACTCCAACTAACGTTTTTGCCTGATCATCTTGAAGGTTTATGAAGATCTTAGGCTGCACTTCATACATAGCTGAAATTGTCTTCTTTAAGTCTTCAACGAGTATTTTGTCATAATCATTTTGTGGTTGTCTAATAATACCTTTAGACTGATATTTTGCAAGCAATTTCTTACTCGCAACTTCGGCAACATATTTCTTTTGTTTTTCCTCAAGAAAACGCTTTAATTTCTTAACTAGTGTCTTAAACACCTTGTCTTTAGGAGATGTATTATCAGCTTCGAACAAGTTTTTCTCACCAGTTGCGTTATCTACAAAATGATTAAAATAATCGGATGAGATATAAAGACTATGATGAAATTTTGTATCCTTATTATTAAAGGTTGTAGTTTTTTCGTATTTCTCCGTCTGAGAAGAGTCCAAAAAATACATGCAGTAGTTCTCTTTCATCTTTTCTTTCCAACGGATGTAAGTTACATTAAAATAAAAATTGGTACAGTCACTTTCTATCAGAATTACTTTATTATCAGAATCTTCAATAACATCTTCATAATCAAGTTTTTCTCCATTAATTAATATTTCCTTATTCTGAGCCTTGTTCAAAAATAAGAAAACGGCAAATTCTTTCTTCAAATAATCAAGAAACACTTCACTATCAAAGAAATCGGATGGCAGATTTATATCTGAGAAAGACACAGTCGTCCCTGTCCTTTTTACAGAAGAAGATTTAGTTTCTTGCTCATTGTCATCATAGTTTTGATTATCACCTTTTTTAATTGTGATTTTATGCCGAATATAATGACTTTCTTTATCTTTATATACTGTCACCCAATCTGCTTTTGAAGCAAAACAGTTAAACGAATATCTACCTTTTCCTTTCTTACCTTTGACCTGCGAACTCCACTGATAAGTATGTAACTTTTGAGAATCCTGGAAACAGCCAAAAGTTTCCTGCAATGAAGACCTATCAATACCTTCTCCATTATCTTGAATTTCAAGAGAAGTTATATTGAAGGCATTCTTTGTATATCTTATACTCAATAGTGAAGCATGTGCGTCAAATCCATTCCATAGATACTCACAAATAGCCTTGTTTACATCCTTGGTTACGGTATTTGATATACTGTTATTGGTTATGTTTACTTTACGCTTCGTCATAATAAATGTATAGTAAGCATCCAACCCCTATGACAACTCCATCCCCGCTGTTTACTGGGGACACAGAGTATTTTAAGAAATTGGACTTTTCTGATTTTTAAGCTGATTTAACTAAAAGCGTTACCTGTGCCGTTACTTTTTACTTTTTGATGCCAAAGCACTAAAGGCCCTTTCCACTGAAGGTATGTTCCATTCCTAGTTATCCCTATACTTGTAGGTCCATCTCGGAACGAATGGTTCATCTAGGTCAATTAACCTACATTGAGTACCAGCGCAGATTTCCATTGCCTCTACCATTGTTTCATCATAATCACGGAATAGACATCGTAAAGAGTATTTACGAGGGACAACTTTTCCTTCTTCTGTCGAGAATTCGAAAATATCCATGTCAACGCCATCCTTTGAGTAGATAATGAAAGCACCAAGCAATGTATCATGTACACATCCAGTAAGCTGGCTGAGAGAACCTGGAGTTACCAAAGACTTCAAACGTTTTATATCATTATCTATAGCGTCTTTTGTAGCACCTTTCTTTTTTAACTCAACAGCTAACAGGTTTCCCTCATAACCTCTGCTTTGAATAAGCAAATCGCTCACCATGTATTTGGGACGTTTCAGACTATCCTCATAGTATTTCATATCTCCATTACCCATTCTGTTATACTCAACATCTGCATAATAGGACGTGAAAAATGAGGTTCTGTTCTTTGCATCGTATTCTCTCATTATATTCTCCATATGATGAGCTAACCTTGCACAGATATTCCTTTCAGAAACATCAAATCTGATATTACTAAAATCCTCTTTATACAACTTGCATATCGAAGGTATTAGTACATCATGTAGAACTATAGCTTTATCAACCATATTACTAATACTAAAGGTACTTTTGCTCTTCTATCACCAGTTTGTTCAATACCGGCAAGAGCTTTTCTATCTTGCGGCACTTCACCTTATTATAATAGAAGTCTATATCGTCGAGGAGGTCATAAGCCTGGTCTTCGGGCATATCACCGCCATAACCGCCAGCGACAATCGTTATGGCGGCTAGCTTGCGAGCATCTAAGTGGATGTGGAAGTCGTACGTGCTTCGAAGGAGCATCGGAAGGGCATTGTACATGATGTTACAATAGTGCAGCAGGTCTTTGAAGTCTTCTGATTCCGTCAAGTAAGCTTCCAGCATCTCTTCCTGATATTGGCGGAGAAGCAACAAGTACTTTTCCTTTCCTACCTTACCTTTTATGTTTAGGGTCATCACCCAGAACAGGGCATGGGAGAGGACGATTTTATCTTCTGAAGGGTGGTAATAGAAGAGATCGTCTTCTGGGCGATTATTCTTCACCCATTGTTCTTCTAACTTACCGATTATTTCCTTTCGGAAGGAATTTCTTTCTTCTTTGTTCATTGGTATATTGCTGTTTTATTTTTCCTCATTGCAGTATCGCTTTTCTAAAATCACCCCGTCCCTCTTTACCATTTAAGAAGGCTTTTTTCTACCTCTCCGTCTCTCCTGCAAGGAGAGCTCCACTTTCTCCCCAAGCCCCTCTTCCTCAGGAAGCGGGGATGTAACCGCCCTCCGGTGCTCAGAACCGCTACGCTCTAAGGTTGGCGGACCATCAAAGGTCTACGCCATGTTTTGCGGAATGGGACCGCCTTATTACAGCTTGTTGATTGGGGGTGGATGGCTACAATTTACTATAGCTCGCTGATTAGAACCGCCTTACTATAGCTTGCTGATAGGGAATGCATGGGAACGGCTTACTGATTGAGACTACCATTTTTGTTCCTCATTGCAGTATCGCTCTGCACTGGTCGTCGCTCGAATGAGGAATATTGTTTTATTCTACTTTTGATAGGATTACCTCGGGGGAGGTTCCCATCAGGGTTATGGCGGAAATCTTATGACCGCCCTTGGCATTTAAGGAATGATCACAATGATAGAGGCTATCATCTATGATCAGCCAGCGGTCATGAGACTCGTTACGCTATTCTATAACTGTTCGGAATTTCCGAACAGTTGCTGACTGCATCAATTCTCCTTGCTGATAAATATTAGTAATGAAAGGCATGCAGGAGCACCTTGATATAGAGGATTAATCATTAAACTCTTCAAAGAATTGTTTTCTTTTTCCCTCTAATTCACAAGTCTTCTGACTCATAAATTGACAAGTGAAATCATACATCGGAATGGCAACACAATGCTCATCTGCCTTTTCAAACTTCAACTGATCTGAATAATAGCGTATCAGCTCTTCATAAGGAGTCAAGTCGGCAGCAAATAAGAAAACATATTCACAACCTACTATTTTCAACATTTCCAATATCTTTGGTACTATAAAATACCAAAATACAGTTGTTCCCAAATTCTGAGGTAAACCATATCCATCCCACACTTCACGATGAGCATCATTCGCACAAAAATGAACCAACTCAACTCCAGGGAATGTCTTGCCTACATTCTTTAGATTCTTACCAAATATCTTGGAGAATTCATCTGAATCAACTGACAAATGCAAAACTCTCGCAACATCCTCTTTCTTAATGCCCTTCTTTGAACGAACGCTTTCAAGAATAGAAGCTATCGCCTTCTTGTTTTCTACAGACTGTGTTTCATCCAAACTCATGCGGAGAATCGTATCATAAAAAGATTGTATCTCTTTCAAACGGTCACCCTCAATGAATTCATCATAAAGCAAACCACATTTTAGTGAAAAGAAAAAAAGAATTTTATCATCCACAGTTTTCACTATGTAATAAGCAATTCGATTATTCTCATCATCATCATAAGCATCTCCTTGCAAAGTATCTACAAGACTATTGTTACGAGTATTGTAGAAATCATCTATCAATGAGAAATTTTCCGGTTTTGACGAGAGTCGCTCACACTTTAAACTTCTGAGCAATTCCAATTGTGATTCTGTTATCTTCATGCGTAAACTGGTTTGTGGAATTGTTCCAAGTTAGTTAATAAGAAACGTCTTACTCGGAAACGGGCGGCATCTTCTTTGATGTCCTGGATATCCATTGATGTACCCTCTCCTTGCATCATGGCACGTTTCCAAGAACCTTCACCATGAATAAGATTGCTCAAACTTCTTGTTTTCTTTGCAGATAACAGTTCGAAAACACTATCAAAAATGGTCTTATATTCTTCTATAATGCTTGACGGCAAAACATCATGCAATGAATTTGATATATATGCGGCATGAACTTCCGGAATATATGGTCCGAGAGTATGAGCATAAAATATTGCTTCAAACAGAGGGCTCCCTGTTTGAACTATACACTCACGCTGCATAAAATAAAGCAAAATCTGCAACTTCATTTCATCAATACGAGAGCCATACTGGTACTCGTAACGCTGAATGATATAAGATGCTATCGTATGTACATCAACCATAACGTTCCTTTCTTTTTGTTCGTTTACACGAAATGTTACCATTTTTGTGCAAATATAAGGGTTTTCTGTGAAACTACCAAATTTTTGGGGGAGATTTTGATTCATATCCTAATGTCTCACACATCATCCAAATTCACATCCGACAAGTCTGCTCCAATAATCGTCACTCGATTGTTGTATTTACGTATCTCATGCCCATCCTTTATTTGCTTGGTGTAGCGATTGGCATCCAACTGGA
>OFSC01001585.1_pt1 | contig 14109 bp, 11 predicted proteins | sample 1543201 | NCBI WGS metagenome assembly OFSC01 (sample SAMN04209228, study PRJEB22552) | human gut metagenome | biome: gut; material: feces | host: Homo sapiens | place: USA: Oklahoma
GGTGATGTTATCGAATGTTGTCGATGTATGAAGAATCTTGAATATAAAGAATGTGGGAGAGTAGAAATATAATGTAAAGAAGGGCTATGGCAAAGGAAATCAAGCTATAGCCCTTCTTGTATTTATCGATAAGACTTTTCTAATATATTCAGTATTTCGTCATCGGTTATGGGATGTGGGTCAAGTGTGAATAAACCGCCCATGGTGTCACGTGCATTCTGCAATATTCTAGGAAAGTCATTGGGCCGGATGCCATATTCACTTAATTTTAAATCTTTTACTTTGCATTCTTTTTGCATTGTTACTAGTGCATCGATGAAGTCGGATGCACGATTACTCTTCTTTTCGGTCATCACTTCGGCCATTTTCATGTAGCGTTTGGTGCAGTCGTGACGGAAAGTTTCAAAATAAGCTTCGGAAAGTGCTATTAATCCGGCTCCATGGGGAAGTTGCGGATAGTAGGCACTCATGGCATGTTCCAGTGAATGTTCGGAAGTACAACTGGAGGTAGATTCTACCATTCCGGCGAGTGTACTCGCCCAGGCAACTTTGGCGCGTGCTTTTAGATTTTGTCCGTCGGCTACGGCTACCGGCAGGTATTTATATAATAAGCGGATAGCTTCCAATGCATATAGGTCGCTGATAGGGGTTGCACAGTTGGCAATGAAACCCTCGGCAGCATGGAAAAAGGCATCAAATCCTTGAAAAGCGGTAAGTTCGGGCGGGATGGATACCATTAATTCAGGGTCTACAATGGAAAGGGTAGGATAGGTGAGGGGACAGCCGAAGCCTATTTTCTCCTGTGCCGTTTCATGAGTGATTACTGTCCATGGGTCCATTTCAGTACCTGTGCCCGCTGTTGTCGGAATGGCTATAATAGGCAGAGCTTTGCTGATGGGACGTCCTTTACCTGTTCCTCCTGAAACGTAATCCCAATAATCACCGTCATTGCATGCCATTACAGCAATGCTTTTGGCGGAATCGATAGAACTTCCCCCTCCCAGTCCGACCACAAAGTCACATCTTTCTTCGCGACAGATGGCGGCTGCTTCCATTACATGTTCTTTGATGGGGTTGGGAAGTATTTTATCGTAAACTACCGTTTCTACATGATTCAGCCTCAGTTGGGCGAGTACTTTTTGCAGATATCCATATTTCCGCATGGAAGTTCCGGCAGAAATAACAACCAATGCTTTCTTTCCCGGTAGTTTTTCACTTGATAACTTATTGATTTCCCCACAACCGAATATCAATTTGGTAGGGATGTACAAACTAAATACAGGATTTGCTTTCATGTCTTTCGTATTTAAAGTTTCAATGATAACAAATGTAGAAAAATAATAGTTTGGGCGGAAGAGTAAATAGTTAAATTTTACATACTGTCGGACTGTATGTTTCTTCTTCGTTCAGGATGAGGCAGATGCATTCGAAAGAATTTGATCTATGCGAATGAATAGTTGGAAAAAGAAGGTTATCTTTGCACTCAATTGAAAAAAAAGAATGCGTCAAGACTGAAATGGTCTATTACTTTGTCATTCTGAACGAAGTGGAGGATCTGTTGCTTGTATCTATTTATTAACAATATCTATTTCATGGAAAAACAATTATCAGAAAAACTGCCACGTATCGAAGTGGTAGATGCTTTGCGGGGATTTGCTGTGATGGCAATTCTCTTGGTACATAACTTGGAACACTTTATCTTTCCGGTTTATCCTACAGGAGATCCCGGATGGTTGAATATTCTGAATGACGGAGTCTTTAACATTACTTTTTCTCTGTTTGCCGGGAAAGCTTATGCTATTTTTGCTTTGCTGTTCGGATTTACATTCTATATTCAGTCGGCTAATCAGCAACGGAAAGGGAAGGATTTTGGCTATCGTTTTCTTTGGCGTCTTGTCTTATTAGCCGTTTTTGCTACTGTCAATGCTGCTTTTTTCCCGGCAGGAGATGTCCTATTACTGTTTGTTGTAGTGGGTGTCGTATTATTTGTGGTGCGCAAATGGAGTGATTGTGCCATTCTTGTTACAGCTATTGTATTTTTACTGCAACCTGTTGAATGGTATCATTATATAGTAAGTTTGTACGACCCGTCGCATACGTTGCCCGATTTGGGGGTAGGAGCAATGTATCAGGAAGTGGCGGCTTATACGAAAGAGGGGAATTTGGGAGAGTTCTTATGGAAGAACATCACTTACGGTCAAAAAGCGAGTTTGTATTGGGCATTGGGTGCCGGACGTTTCTGGCAGACTGCCGGTTTGTTCCTGATGGGACTGTATATCGGCCGTAAGCAGCTTTTTGTTTCTTCCGAAACCAATACACGTTTCTGGGTGAAGGCACTTATTATTTCTGCCATCGCATTTGCTCCGTTGTTCCAGTTGAAAGAGTTGGTGATGGCAAGTGACAGCTTACTTGTTCGGGGAACAGTAGGGACGGCTTTCGATATGTGGCAGAAGTTTGCATTCACGGTAGTGTTGGTTGCATCTTTTGTGTTGCTTTATCAAAAGGAAGGCTTCAAGAAGTTTGTATCCAATCTTCGCTTTTATGGAAAAATGAGTCTGAGCAATTATATCGGACAGTCTATTGCCGGTGCTGTCATTTATTTCCCGTTCGGACTGTATCTCGCTCCTTACTGTGGCTATGCGCTTAGTCTGATAATCGGGTTTGTGCTCTTCTTGTTGCAGGTCTGTTTCTGTAAATGGTGGTTGAAGAGTCACAAGCAAGGACCGTTGGAAGGTATTTGGCATAAATGGACATGGTTGGGGGCAGATAAGTGATTGGTTACTGAAAATAAAACACGCATATCGAACAACGAAAGAATATTTACTTATGAAAAACCAGATTGTATTATTAGGCTTGTTGGCTTTATGTACTCACTCTCAGATGAGTGCGGCATCCCCTCAAAAAAGTATTTACCATAAAGGCTGGATTGACTTTAATAAGAATGGAGTGATGGATATTTATGAAGATCCCAAGGCTCCGTTGGAAGACCGTGTGCAGGATTTGTTGAGTCAAATGACTCTTGATGAGAAAACCTGTCAGATGGCCACGCTTTACGGTTCGGGGCGTATTTTGAAAGATGCGTTGCCTCAAGAAAACTGGAAAACCGAAATATGGAAAGACGGCATTGGAAATATTGATGAAGAGCATAACGGTCTCGGCAAGTTTCGTTCAGAGTATGCCTTTCCCTACACCAGGCATGTAGATACGAAGCATGCTATCCAGCGGTGGTTTATTGAAGAAACTCGTTTGGGTATTCCGGTTGACTTTACAAACGAGGGTATACGTGGTTTGTGTCACGACCGTGCCACTTATTTCCCTGCCCAGTGTGGACAAGGTGCCACTTGGAACAAAGAACTGATTGCGCGTATTGCCGAAGTGGAGGCACGTGAAGCAGATGCTTTGGGCTATACCAATATTTATTCTCCCATTTTGGATATTTCGCAAGATCCCCGCTGGGGACGTTGTGTGGAAACGTATGGTGAAGATCCTTATCTGGTGGGACAACTAGGTAAACAAATGGTAACTACCCTTCAAAAGCATAATTTGGTTGCCACTCCCAAACATTTTGCTGTTTACAGTATTCCTGTGGGCGGACGCGATGGGCAAACGCGTACCGATCCCCATGTAGCACCGCGTGAAATGAGAACGCTCTATCTGGAGCCTTTCCGGGTAGCTTTCCAAGATGCAGGGGCTTTGGGCGTGATGAGCTCTTATAATGATTATGATGGCGAACCGATTAGCGGAAGCTATCATTTCCTGACCGAAATCTTGCGTCAGGAATGGGGATTCAAGGGGTATGTGGTTTCTGACAGTGAGGCGGTGGAGTTTGTTGCAGGCAAACATAAGGTGGCTGATACATACGAAGACGGTATTGCGCAGTGTGTCAATGCCGGTTTGAATGTGCGTACTAATTTTACCGCTCCCGACGAGTTTATAATTCCTTTGCGCAAGGCAATTGCCGATGGAAAGATTTCTTTTGATACGGTGGACAAGCGTGTGGCGGAGGTTCTTCGGGTGAAGTTTTGGCTGGGATTATTCGACAACCCGTATCGCGGTGATGGAAAACTGGCCGAGAAGATAGTACATAGCAAAGAACATCAGGCGGTGGCACTCGATGCAGCGCGTCAGTCATTGGTCTTGCTTAAGAATGAGAAAGAGATGCTGCCTTTATCCAAATCGATTCGGAAGGTGGCTGTTATCGGTCCGAATGCCGAAGAGAAGAAGCAACTTATCTGCCGTTACGGACCTGCCAATGCACCGATAAAGACAGTTTTTCAGGGAATAAAGGAAATGCTTCCCGATGCAGAGGTGGTTTATCGGAAAGGTTGTGATATTATAGACCCGCATTTCCCGGAAAGTGAAATTCTTGATTTCCCGAAGACGGAAGAAGAAAGCAGGCTGATGGATGAGGCGGTTGCCGCTGCGCAAAATGCAGAAGTTGCCATTATGGTGCTGGGCGGTAATGAACTGACGGTAAGGGAAGACCGTTCTCGCACCGGTTTGGAGCTGCCTGGCCGTCAGGAAGAGTTGTTGAAAGCTGTGATGGGCACAGGCACGCCGGTAGTGTTGGTGTTGCTTGACGGTCGTGCGGCAACCATTAATTATGCAGCGGCTAATGTTCCGGCGATATTACATGCCTGGTTTCCCGGTGAGTTTTGCGGGCAGGCAGTGGCTGAGGCTTTGTTTGGAGATTACAATCCGGGTGGAAGACTGGCTGTGACTTTTCCGAAATCAGTAGGACAAATACCATTTGCCTTTCCTTTTAAACCGGGATCGGATGTCCCTGCAAGTACTTCGGTTTATGGTGCACTTTATCCTTTCGGATATGGTTTGAGCTATACTTCTTTTGTTTATAGTGATTTGCAAATAACTCCCAAGGAACAAGGGGTACAGGGTGAAGTAAATATAAGTTGCAGAGTGAAGAATACGGGAAAGGTAAAAGGAGATGAAGTGGTACAACTTTATTTGCGTGATGAGGTGAGCAGTGTTACGACTTACACAAAAGTGTTGCGTGGGTTTGAGCGTATTTCTTTGGAGCCGGGAGAGGAAAAAATCGTTCGTTTTAAACTTCGTCCGCAGGATTTAGGGCTTTGGGATAAGAATATGAACTTTTGTGTAGAGCCGGGAAGTTTCAAAGTAATGGTTGGGGCTTCATCGGCGGATATCCGTTTGGAGGGAAGCTTTGAGATTATATAGGCATTATTTAAAAAGTCTTTGTCGCAGTCTGATAGGGATGTATCAAAGCTAACCCGATCTATCAAATCATCAACTGTAGGGCAGGGTTTGCCTGTCCGAACCAACGGTCACGATCTTGGGAGTAATACACAAACAAGCTATTTTGGGCGAGCGAATCTCGCCCCTACTAACAAAATGACAGCATTATCAGTGTTTTAGACACAATCCCAAGGGTAAAGGTTTATCGTGTGAAGTGGAATCTGAAGGACTCGACGGCGAATATTTGATGAGAAGCCGGCAGATATCATAGTAGCGGAGGAAGGAAATATTGTTTCTTCCTTCCTCCTTTCATCTACCGTTGAAATGTCCTGCCGGTGGGAGCTTTGGTAGTGAATGGACATGTCGTATCGTCTTTTCAGCCTCCTTTCATCTGTAAAACTTCTTCCGGCGGGACAAATGCTGAAGGCTGGTTTAAAAGTAGCTTGGAAAGCACGGCTGAAAGGGGAATGAGGGGATGTTCTGTCAGTGTTAAACGATTGATTGATAATGCGTTTTGGCTAATATGTAAGGATGAACGGAAAAGGAGAAATGACCGACTTAGTGAGGGTGGTTCCATCTTCCCTTACATAAAAACATACCGGGCTTTTTAAAAAAGATGGTGATGTTTTTAAGAAATATCAAGGTCTTTTTTGAAAACATCAAGGTCTTTTTTGCAGCATGGGAGTGTGCCAAAACTAAACCGACTTATCCCATCGTCAGCTGTAGGGGCGAGGTTCGCTCGCCCGAAAACAGTTTACTTTGTATTTTCGGGCAGGTGAACCCTGCCCCCGCAGCCGATGATTGGATAGGCCGTTTTAGCTTTGATATCCTTCCCATGACGGATAATACAAAACTTACAGCTTCTGTTATTTTTGCTGTTTTTTACCGTTAGTGTTGTTTCCGGGTTTCCGTGTGGAATTGTTTCTTTTACCTTTGAAGTTCCCTTTTCTTTTTCCACCATTATTACTACGGGGGTTATATTCGGGTGCTTCGCCTAATTCTTCCGGAACTGGAATTTTATAAATGTCCTTACCTATAAAGTTTTCGATGGACTTAAATTGTGTCTGCTCTTTTTCGCTGACAAAGGTTATGGCACATCCATCGTTGTTTGCACGTGCTGTACGACCGATGCGGTGCACATAATCTTCACTGTCATGCGGCACGTCATAATTAATGACCAAGCGTATGTCATCAATGTCAATGCCCCGTGAAACAATATCGGTTGCAATCAAAATATTTATCTTTCCACTCTTGAAATCATGCATAATCTGGTCGCGCTGTGCCTGTTCCAGATCAGAGTGCATTTCGCCGACGTTGAGTTTCATGCGGCGGAAAGCCTGAGTTACTTCTTTCACTTTCATTTTGGATGATGCGAAGATAATCACGCGTTCAGGTGTCTGGTCTTGAAATAATGACTGTATAATGCCCAGCTTCTGATTTTCATAACAGATATACGCTGTCTGGATAATTTTCTCAGCCGGTTTGGATACCGCCAATTTAATCTCTTCCGGGTTTCTCAGGATGGTTTTGGCCAACTGTTGTATCTTGACAGGCATCGTGGCAGAAAACATAATTGTCTGGCGTTCCTTTGGGAGATATTTCACTATTTGCATAATGTCGTCTGCAAATCCCATATCCAGCATGCGGTCTGCCTCATCCAAAATGAAGAAAGATACTTTGGAAAGGTCTACATATCCTAAGCTGAGGTGGCTGATTAAGCGACCGGGGGTGGCAATAACCACTTCTGCTCCCAAAGTCAGTCCTTTTTTCTCTTGTTCAAAGCGTATTCCATCGTTTCCTCCGTATACAGCTACGCTGGATGCCGGCATAAAATAAGAAAAACCTTCCATTTGTTGGTCTATCTGCTGCGCCAGTTCGCGTGTGGGTGCCATGATAATACAATTGATGGCATCTTCGGGATAACCTCCCTTACTTAATTGATTTAAGATGGGGAGTAGATATGCCGCTGTTTTACCGGTACCGGTTTGTGCTACTCCTATCAAATCCTTTCCTTCAAGGATGATAGGAATTGTATGTTCTTGTACGGGAGTACACTCCTCAAATCTCATGGCTTCCAATGCCTGGAGCACACTCTCTTCTAAATTTAATTCTGAAAATTTCATATATATATTTTATACTATCTTTCTTACAGTTTGCCGCGTTCTTCCAAATAAGAATCTTTAAAGCCAAGGAAATAAAGCACCCCATCCAGCCCGATGGTATTAATGGACTGTTTGGCATTTGCCACCACTTTAGGTTTTGCATGGAATGCAATGCCTAGTCCGGCAGTAGACAACATGGGCAAATCATTGGCACCGTCGCCTACGGCTATTGTTTGTGCAATATCTACTTTCTCTACTTGTGCAATCAGTTTTAATAATTCTGCTTTACGCTTTCCATCTACTACGTCTCCCAAATAGCGGCCGGTCAATTTACCGTCTACTATTTCCAGTTCATTGGCATAAACATAATCAATGCCGTATTTTTGTTTCAGGTAGTTGCCGAAATAGGTGAATCCACCCGAAAGTATAGCTATTTTATAGCCATATCGTTTTAATACGAACATGAGTCTTTCCACCCCTTCCGTAATGGGCAGGTTTTCGGCAATTTCACGCATTACACTTTCATCCAAGCCTTTCAGCAGAGCTACGCGTTCGGTGAAACTCTCGGTAAAGTCTATTTCACCACGCATGGCGCGTTCGGTTATTTCTCTTACTTTGTCACCCACGCCGGCACGTTCTGCCAGTTCGTCGATACATTCTGTCTGGATAAGTGTAGAATCCATATCAAAACAGATCAGGCGACGCATACGGCGGTACATATTGTCTAATTGGAAAGAAAAATCCATTTCCAACTCGCTGCTGAGTTTCATCAGTTCCCGCTGCATCTCCTCCCGGTCCCGGGGAGTGCCGCGAACAGAAAACTCAATACAGGCACGTACACTTGCTTTTCGTTCATCCAAAGGAACGCGACCTGTTAAGCGTTTGATAGCATCTATATTCAGACCTTGTTCTGCAATGATTCGCGTGACGGCTGCAATTTGTTTTGCAGAAAGTTTACGTCCCAGCAAGGTCAGGATATAGCGGTTCTTTCCTTGCATTCCTACCCATTCTTCGTATTCTTCTACCGTAATGGGGTAAAAACGGATGGTGATTCCCAAAGAGGATGCATTAAATAGCAAATCTTTCATGATATTACCCGAATCTTTTTCCCGGCTTTTAAATAAAATACCCAATGAAAGAGTGCTGTGAATATCTGCTTGGCCTATATCCAAAATGGTAACATCATATTTTGAAAGTATTTCCGTAATGGAAGCTGTCAGTCCCGGCCTGTCCAAACCGGTGATACGAATTAAAATAAGTTCAGTACTTGTATCCATACATAAAATGTTGCTATTTACAGATTGCAAAAGTACGCAATTTAATCCTATCAAGCTATCTTTTGGGGATTCTTTTTTCTCGATGGAATGGATGAATTTATGCTATATAACATATTTTTTGATGTGATTCCTTGGAGTTGGCATAAAAACTCCTTACCTTTGCCACGGATTTCTAAATATAATGGCTTTGATTATCAGGCCAAAAGACAATGTTCCGGGGAGAAATTACTGTTTAAGGGCAGTCTCGGATAGTATTAACCAAAACCGAATTACATGATTAAAAATGTAAAGTGGATTTTTGTTGTATTAATCATTAGTTCCTTGATTTCGTTCTCATTTGTAGGGAAAGACACGCCGACAGAAGGATTGACGATAGGAGATAAGGCTCCGACTTTTACCATCTGTGGCGAAAAGCAACTGATTGACTTAAAGGATTTGAGAGGTAAATACGTGTTGCTTAGTTTTTGGGCCAGCTATGATGCTCCTTCGAGAGTGCAGAACGCCACCTTGAATCATGCAATAGAGCAGGCTGATAATGTGGAAATGGTTTCTGTTTCGTTTGATGAATTTAAATCAATATTTAACGAAACCATTAAAAAAGACCGGATTTCGACATCTAATTGTTTTGTTGAACTGGCAGGTAATTCTTCCGATTTATTTAAAACTTATCGTTTGAATAAAGGGTTTAAGAATTTTCTTTTGGATAAAAACGGTGTCATTGTAGCGAAGGACATCACTCCATCCCAACTTTCTTCTTATTTAAACTAAGAAGAGAGTTTCCGTAAGGAAAAACAAAAAAGAGTGCCACGACAGCTACTCTGATTTTCAGAGCAACAGCCGTGGCATTTCTCATCAACGGACAGTTTTCTTTTCCTGTTCCTGTTCTTTCTTTTTGTCGATGTTCAAAATCGTTTCAACCGTCTGCTTGGCAATCAGCAATTCTTCTCTTTCTTTTCTTACCTGACGATACTCCGCATAATCTTGTTTCTTCTGCACTGCCAGGCGATGAAATTCTTCATACAATGACTGACGGGAGGGGAGCTTAGAAACCTGTAATTCATCAAAAGCTTTTTTTGCTGCTTGATGAAGGGTAATCTCCTGACGGTGCTCCTCGAAGAACTTTTTACTGTATCCGGACTTACGATACTCAACATAAATCTGTCTGGTGTCGTGATAGTTCTTGATGTGTTTCTGAAGAGCCTGCACCTCAATCATCCGCTTTTCAGCTACCTTGATGGAATCTGAAAGTTCTGAAAATCGTGAAGATAGATTTTCCGTGTATGCCACAAGATCATCATAATTATCAAGCCCTTTTTCCTTCAAAAGGATAACAGTACGGGCAGCTTCTTTTCGATTATATTTCTTTGCCCATTTTTCGTAGCCTACTGTTTTGCCCTCAGCCATTTTTTCCTGAATATCAATAAGCAAGTGAAACTGCTTTTGCTCAGGAATTGTCCTTGATTTACGCAGGCTCTTACCGGAGATAACAGCTTGCAGTTCCTCTTTACTGTATCCTTCACCCAGGGAGCGCAGACGAATAAATCGTTTCTGCTCTTTTCCTTTGAATGCAGGCTGATTACCATCCTTAAATTCAAACCCCATCGCAGCAAGCGATTGAATAAAATCTTCAAAACGCTTAGGTTTCTGACTTAAAACAGAATCAATGGCATCACATAGCTCATCTCTCTGGGTCCGCTTCTTAGGATAAACGGTTCTTTTCTGTCTTTCACGATATGGCTTGGGAGTGATAATGGATAAACCATGTTCCAGGCACACCATGTCACTAAGTCTTTGCACTGCCAGACCAGAAAGGAAAAAGTTATTAAATTTATGGCTGGCATCCAGGGAAGTAGAATTATAAATGATGTGATTATGGATATGAGCTTTATCAATATGCGTTGCAACAATAAATGCGTGTTTGCCTTTCGTCCATCGCATCGCTGTTTCATAGCCCACCTGATTTGCTTCTTCCGGCGTAACCTCACCTGGCTTAAATGACTGGCGGATCTGATACGCTATAATATTATTTTTCTGCTGTCTGCCCGTAGTGTGCTGATACTGCCTTTTGGAAAGAAGAAATTCTTCGTCAGCAGTTTTGGGATCACACTCATAGGAACTGATAAATTCTCCGTCATTGGTTTTCTCTGCATTCTGAGAGTAATCAGTACGGTCAGCCAAACACTGAGCCACTGTCTTTCCCTTATTTACATGAAGGGCAATCAATCTTGTTGCTGCCATTCCCATCCCATCCTTTCCAAAAGAAAAAGCCACCCGTAGGTGACTTCATCTTCAAATATTTATGATCTGATAAACGCTCCAAGAGCATTTCCTATATTCTCTGCCTTAACGACTGACCACACCAAGAGAAAGAGAACTAAATACACTGCCATTCCCATTCCAATCAGAATTGCCAGTGAGGTCCACATGGCTTTGACGATGCAGTAAATGGCACAGCCTCCAATAATCAATAGTAGGAATCCTATTACATAGGAAATTATATTGGTAATCATATTTCCAAGAAACCAGATTACTTTTACAAGCAACAACACCGGAAGTGCAAATATCTTCAAAATTATCTTCATAGGCTCAACTCCTTTCCTTTGTAATTCTATTTTAGCTGATAGTAGGGAAACACACAATGATGTCAAAACTATGTAAAGCCGCAGCCGAAACTGCGGCTTCCCGCCAAGTTGCGGGGAACTACTGAATTGAAGCCAACCTGATAAGGACTTCTTTCATATCAGCCCAGATTTCTTCCAATCGTTCTTGCAGATCATTGATGTCAGCCTGATAAATACTGCCTGTCTCATTGGCTCGTTTGGCATACTGATTCAGGTTATTGCTACATCTGCGAAGAAGAGAAACCATCTCTTTCACATCCTGCAAATCAAGATTGATGCAGTAACCATCCAAAGCCATTTTTCTAAGATATGCACCCATACTGCGGACACCAAGTTCATCCATCTTCTGATGAATCCTCTCGACTTCCTCTTTCGATGCAAGGAAATGAACATCTCTGTCACGCTTTTGCATCACAGCACCTCCTCATAGGCATCCGAACGTTTTACCGGTGGAATCTGCTCTGACTTCGATTTCAAATCAGCGAGCACAGACGGACGATCGGTATCACCAAGTTCATCTCGGCTATCCACAGAATCCTCCATATTCAAAGCCGCATCCAGTTCTGCCAGACGCTGACTTTTTGCTGTCAGTTCCGTTTCCTGCGGGAATGGTTTACCAAGCTCACTCTTTGTTGCTTCCTGCTGATTATAAAGATTGCTAAGCTGTTCCTTTGCCTTTTCCAGCCTGTCTGGGACACTTGCGAGGGCATTATCCAGACGAGTGATATTTCCTCTGGCATCAGTTCCAAGAGCTACACGATGGCTCATAGCGCCTTTCAGGACGATATCAAACTCATGTCGGAAGCTGTCAAATGAAAGTTCCATTTGAAAACCACGATATTCTCCAAGAAGAACTGGTTCGGAGCCCTTCACTTCTTTACAGGCTGCCAAAATCCATTCACCGGCATCCGCCTTTTCTGAATAGTGTTTACCACGGATATCCATACCACAGAAGCCTTCTGCAATCTGAGGATTGGCTTCCACCATCTTAATGTCGGCTTCAAAGCCATGAATATAGCCTGTCTGCCTTTCAATCTCAGCAGGGAAGTACTTCAGAAGCTTATCTTCCATACGATACTGCTGACTCTGATGATCTGCCTTCAGCACTTTCAGACGGGCAACTTCAATATCCAAGTCCATCTTTTCCTTAATCAGCGGATTACCGGCACACAGAGCTTTGATTTCTGCATAGGACAGTGCCTGCTCATCTACATCATCACAGGAGCGAACTGGGGATTTTGAAGTCATAATCTGAGAAATAAATTTCTGCTTATTCTCCAAAGTCTGATACAAATAAGCATCAAAGGTTCCTTCCGTTACATACTGATAGACCTGCACCTCCTTGTTTTGATTGCCCTGGCGAATGATACGACCGTTTCTCTGAGTCATGTCAGATGGACGCCAGCCCACATCCAAGTGATGAACTGCCACCAGTTTATCTTGGACGTTCGTTCCGGCTCCCATCTTCTGGGTACTTCCAAGAAGCACACGGACCTGACCGGTACGCACCTTAGCAAAGAGTTCTTTTTTCTTTGCTTCGGTATCTGCATTGTGAATAAAAGCGACCTCCTCAGAAGGAACACCAGCGGCAAGAAGCTTTGACTTAATATCATCGTACACATTAAAGGTTCCATCATTCTTCGGAGTAGAGAAGTCACAGAACACCAACTGTGTCAGTTTGTCTGCCTGCCCATCCTGCCAGATACGAAGAACATTTCTCACACAGGCATTGAGCTTGCTGTTTGGATCATCGGGGAGGAGAGGGTTCATCAATCTCTGATCCAAACCGATTTTCCTTCCATCCGTGGTTATCTTCAACATGTTATCCTCGGACGGGTCGATGATACCGGCATGAACAGCCGCAGCTCGTTCCGAAAGTTCAGCAACCATATCCTGCTGATGTTCCGAAGGCTGAACGACAACTGTTTCAAATTTTGCGTCAGGAACCGGAAGATTCAGCTGATCCGATGTTTTGATATCCGCCACTTCCTTGAACATATTCATCAGTTCCGGGAGATTAAAGAACTTGGCAAATCGAGTTCTGGCACGGTAGCCGGTTCCTTCCGGTGCAAGTTCAATGGCAGTTGTGGTTTCCCCGAAGGTAGAAGCCCAGGAATCAAAATGTGTCAAATTCTTTTGCTGGAGCGTACCGTACTGGAGATAACGCATCACAGTATAAAGCTCTGTCATAGAGTTGCTTACAGGCGTTCCCGTTGCAAATACAACACCACGTCCGCCGGTGATTTCATCCATATAACGGCACTTCATAAACATATCCGAAGATTTCTGAGCTTCAGAAGTAGAAAGCCCTGCTACATTCCTCATTTTTGTGTAGAGAAACAGATTCTTAAACGCATGGCTTTCATCAACAAACAAACGGTCAACACCCAACTGCTCGAAGTTGATGACATCATCTTTTTTATCAGCGGCAAGGAGTTTATCCAATCTGGCTTCCAGAGATTTTCTTGTTTTCTCCATCTGCTTAATGGTGAAATTCTCTCCACGCTGATATTTCAGTTCCGCAATCGCCCCTTCAATTTCATCAATCTGCTCTCGAAGCTGTCGTTCCTGTCTTTCCGCAGACAGCGGAATACGCTCAAACTGGCTGTGCCCAATAATAACGGCATCATAATCACCGGTAGCAATACGGGCACAGAACTTCTTTCTGTTTGCAGTCTCAAAATCTTTCTTCGTAGCAACCAAAAGCTTTGCACTTGGATAGAGTCGCAAGAACTCATTCGCCCACTGCAAAGTCAAGTGGTTCGGCACAACAAACATAGATTTCTGGCTCAGTCCCAGTCGTTTGCTCTCCATCGCAGAAGCTGCCATTTCAAACGTCTTTCCTGCACCAACTTCGTGAGCAAGCAAGGTATTTCCTCCATAAAGCACATGAGC
>OFSC01001594.1_pt1 | contig 14017 bp, 11 predicted proteins | sample 1543201 | NCBI WGS metagenome assembly OFSC01 (sample SAMN04209228, study PRJEB22552) | human gut metagenome | biome: gut; material: feces | host: Homo sapiens | place: USA: Oklahoma
TCTCTGAATTAAACTTATCTTTTCTAATGTTTCTTTTTCCTTTTTTTCAAATTTAAGTGCGGTTTGTAATTTATCTTCTTCTATTTTTATTTGTTCAGCGAGTTTTTTCAACTGTTCATTTTGTTCAACTTTTTCCTTTAACTTTTCAAACGAAGGGTTTAATTCAGAGATATCTTTTTCTATTTTGATATTTTTTTTGATATTTAAATCTTTTAGCGCTTTTACTTCGTTCTGCCAGATTTCTGCAATCCTTAAGTTGTACTTTGCTTTGAACTCTTCAATTTTTCTTACGAGTTCCGGCCATTCATCTAAGTCGTTTTTAATATTATATGAGGAATCAATACTTTTATCGGAGATTAAATCTTGAAAAAATATAACAGGGGATTTGATATTATCTATTATGTCATTTTCTTGAATGTTTTTTATTTTTTGATTTGTTAGTTTTTCAATCTTATCTTTTAACTTGGTGTATTCAGAGATATCATCTTGTGTAATATCAACCTTATTTGCTAAATTTAGACGTTTACATCTTAATTCGTCAATTGTTGCAACAAAAGTCATAGATCTACCATTTTGTAGAAGGAAGTTCTTTATGTCTGATGATTTCTTTAAGCTTTCTTCAAGTGAAATAATATTTTCAAAGGTGTTGCTTTTTATAAGTTTAATTTTTTCTTGTAGTTTTTCATGGGCTTTAAGTATTTTGGGATTCTGAAGTAAAACATCTGCTATTATAGCATCAATTGCAGTTTCCCTTTCGGGGTCATCGATGGTTCTATTCAAAAATGTTTGAGGTATATATACAAACTTTCTATTGTCAGAAGTACCATCTTTCCACAAAACAGTAGATTTAATATTTTCAATATTTTTTATGTTTCCAACTATAGATTCTTGAGATTTAGCATAAATTGGATCGATTGAATGTGCTATATTTCGTAACAAGAGCGATTTTCCTGTTGATTTTCCACCTATAATGCATATAAGAGAGTCATTAAACTCAATAGGAGTTTTTGAAAAATCATTACTGTCAAATTGTATACTTTTGATTAGTTGATGATTATCTTTTATAAAAGGCATTTCTTCTTGTATTACCACTCTGGTTTCAGGTTCATATAGAATTTGAAGCAATCCTTCAAATGAAGGCTGTGCTTTTATCCAACAATGTCGTTGTTTGGCTGGATTGAACATTGTATCGTAATCATGAGCATCAGATCCCCAAATGCACGGCTTTATAGAGCCAAATTCTTCTATGCGACTTTGTTCTTCGTTTTTTGCAAGAGCCCAGTTTTTTGTTGCTGGACTGGATGTCATGTAACAATCTGCTTGATAATATAGTTTCCTTCGAGTTGTATAATCTCTTCCTGTCCAAGGAATTTTTGATAGATTCTCATCTACTGGAATTGCAACAAGAAAATTTGGACGTAAATCCGATTCTTTTATTTTGTTGCATATTTTGTCTGAAGACACCGTAATGTTTTCGAACCCAATTAAATAAGGATTTCCCGATATTCCCTTGACTTTTTTTGTTGATTCACCAAATAATTTTATATTATTCATCGTAAGGGGTCTAGTAGTATTGTTACCAAATTCAAATTGTAAACTGTGAAGAAAATTTTCTTCTATAAGTTTAATTGAAAGATCTCCTGAAAAAATAACATGGTAATTTACAGAATTGGCATTTTTACCAACGAAATCTTCGATTCTAAATTCTATATTTGGGAAAACATAAATGTCTTTAATTTTATTTCTGGTTTTTTCGTCAGGGAAACATTCTTTGAGTTTTTCAGGACAATTAAGATATTTTTCCTTTATGCGCTTATATCCTTCAATCGTGAAATAATCTGTAATTCCTATGGCAACTATATTGTTTTCTATTGCTTTGTTGAATAACGTTTTAACATATGTATCAAACTCTTTTTCATGGTTATTTTCATAATTATCTTCTTCAGGTTCAAATGGATTAAATCCAAAATTGTTGTTTAATATAGAATAGGGTGTGTGGACATGAAAATCCCATTTGCCCCATGTCGAACCAATTGATTTATTCATTTTTACTCTTTACCTCTCATAAACCTCAAAATACCACAAAAGGACAACCTCGAATTGAAAAAACGAACTTGTCCTTCTATCATAATGATTCATCTGTCTAACATGGCATAAGTTTGTAAAATATAGGCTTACTTCACGTATCCCACATACTCACCGTAATGCCAGCCTGCTACATCGTAAGTCAAACCTGCACCAGTAGCTGCGGCGTAGTTCAGAAGTTGCTTTACATCAGAATAATTTACATCGTCGCAGTTCATGATTCTGCCATCCTTGTTTCCATCTGCTGCCTCTACTTTTTTTGCGGAGTCCAGTTTATATTTTGCCGGATTCATCTTTGCAATAGAAACCATCAGAGCTTTTCCGTTTGCTGTTGTCAGCAGGCTGCCGTCAGCCTCGGCGATATTGTATGCAGACAGCATGATCGCAGCATCCTTGGAGTTGACCTGTTCATCGCTGTTCAAATCGCCAATTACGTAAAAATCATACTGCTGACTGGTATAGCAGCTGATCTCATTGTTCTTTACAGATTCGAACGAGGCATCTTCTACGGTTACTTCTGCGTCACTGGTAGTATAGAAGGTTACCAGAGTGCCGTCATCCTTGGAATCGTCCAGAGATGCACTGGTGATAACAACCTTGCTGCCATTCTGTGCAGCAGATACGATAGCATCACCATAAGCACTGCCGTTTGTTGCGGCAACCATACCGTCCACAGCCAACAGGTCTGCGGTTGCGTTCAGCGTGATGTCAGATGCTGAGAAACCGGTGTTGTTCTCGATGGACAATGTCACTGCGGTTGCACCTGCCGGAACAACTGTGCCGTCAGCGGCGGTGAATGTTTCTGCTACGGTGCTGTAGGAAACATTGACTGCGTTTACTGCCTCAGCTGCGCTTGCAACAACGCCTGCGCAAGCAGATACCATTGTGGCTGCAGATAAAGCAGCAATAATTTTTTTTACAGACTTCATAAGTAGTACCTCCCTTTCGGATATGTAATGATTTTTAAGTTGTCTCCTTTCTTTTGCTCTCCTGATAAATCAGCAAAGCAAAAGTCACTTTTTCATTTTCAAGAACAAAACTATCTCTATTTTTTCAGTCCTGCTCCACGCAGAGCACACTCATACACAATGTCGAACAAGTCATTTGTATCAATTTTACCGTTGTTGTCTGTGTCAGCTTCAATATTGGGAACATAGCCTCGATAGTATCTTCTTGCACCGTGAGGTGCGATTGCTTTATTAGCAATATGCATCATAGTCCAATAAATGTCACTGACTTCATATGGTTTTCCATTTCCATCCGCATCGCCGAGCATAGGTGTATCATCAAACACGCCGTCACCGTCAAAGTCGTATACTAACTCACTGCATTCCTTTTCAGTATTGAATTGCAGCAGAACATCTTTTGAACGGACAAAGTTAATAAAATAACTGCCAAACCAGTCAAGAAATTCTTCATAATCGCCGTCAAACGCATCAATATCTTCCTGAGCGACATTTGGATGTGTTTGTACATATACTTCTCCACTGCCAGTGATTGCTAATCCGGTATCCTGCTTTGAAACAGTTACCGTTTGATTCGGTGAGACATCAATATGAATGGTATTGTTGGCAACTGGTGCGAAATTGTAATTTCCTTCATCGTAAATCATCATGTACGATACTGTGATTTTTTGTGTGTCTGTGTTGGTATAGGTCACGCTGTCGCCGGAGAAATCCATTTTGCATTTTGTGCCAACGTCATATAGTTTAGGATCATTTGGATTTTGTCCTGCAAGTTGTTCTATTCTCAAGCGATATCCCTCACCATTGATGGAAAAGGCGAATCTTTCTGCACGCTGGTTTTTTTCCAAATGAAAGGAAGATCCCTTTCCAAAAAAAATAAAATCTCCATAGTTCAAATGGCTTTCTTTCCAGAGATTATGTTTTTTTCCGTCTTTGGTGGCAGACGTTACTTGAATTTGATTCTTTCCGCCGTTATAAAATTTCCATTTTACAACCTCAGAAACATCAGTATTAGTTTCTGTAGTACCATGAATTGGTGCTTTGTAAGTCAATAAAGAATCATCATCTGAGGCATACAATAAAATTCCGCCATTTTCTGAGGTGGCATCATATGCCGGGATGCAAAACTGCTTGGTCTCCGAATTGATATAGATGCAGGCATTTTCATTGAATGTCGGTGTCTCTGTACCTTTTTTTACACAGTTGCTGTCGTAAGTGACAATACAGGTATCATAACTGATGCCATCGAATGTCCAGTTGCCGGATAATTCATCCATACCAACAACAGCGTGCGTTCCTCCTTTTTTAGAAGAAATTCCTGCCATAAAATAAGTGCCTTTTTCCTTGCAGCGTGCCGCACAGTCCAGAAACATATTCGCATGTTCTTCTTTTGTCATCATTGACGTTATGCCAATAATGGCGTGTTCTACCGTTTTGTATACCTGCAGAGAGTTGTAATAGGTGATCAACGTTTCCACATCATCAGTCAGTGTTACATCGTATAACGTTTCTGCACCCTCCTGCAAATCGCCCGGAGTCAATTCACCGTTATGAATCAATACCGAAATAGCAGACATACCATAACAAAGACCGCCACTATAGGCTGTATTATAGGCATCTAAATCATAATTTGAACTTATTTCTGAATCTGTCATATTTGTTTTCAGCGGATTAAGTACTCTTTCTGTAAAATCGTCCTTTGACAAAGTACACAGGTGATTTGCAAATGAAAAAGTATCTTTGTACATTCCCTTCTCAATCGCAGCTTTTTCCAGTTCGCTTTGTGCCGATGACGTATCCGCTTCGTAAAGCGGAATCTCTCCCTCTGTCACCGAATCATAAAGTGCATCTCCCAGCTCGTCTGTGTTGTCTTCCAGTGCCTCCTGTACCAGCTTATCTGTATTGTCCAGAACGGAGTATTCTTCCGCTCCGACTGCTGTCGGCTGATAGGTAAGTATGCACGTTGCGGCGGTGGACAGGGCTAATAATGTTGCGATTTGTTTTTTCATAACATCACCGCCTTTTATTCTTCGACTTCGATAAATCTGTACTCACCATAATGGAAATCATATCTGTTCAGATCTGTTTTGTATCCTGCACCACGCCGTGCAATGTAATAAGCCAAATTTTCTACATCTGAATATTCTGGAAGATTTTCACAATTTGCAATTATGTAATCTTCATTACCATCAGCTGCTCTAGCTGTTACAGCCATCTCCAATTTATACTTTGTTTTATATTTGTCTGCAACAAAAGTAGACAAACCATAATAAGTAGTGCCAGATTCACTTTTTCCATAAACAAATGCATTATCAGCTTCTGCAATCTTGTATGCCTGCATCTGATAAAACATATCTGTTGAGTCGATGTTGTCATCATCATCCAAGTCACCAATACGGTAAGCATAAACTGTACCGTATGTTGCAACTGCATTTGCATCCTCCATCTGCTTTGCAGACTTGAATGCAGCATCTTCAACAGTTACTTCTGCGTTACTAGTGGTATAGAAAGTTACCAGAGTGCCGTCGTTCTTGGAATCGTCCAGAGATGCGCTGGTGATAACAACCTTGCTGCCGTTCTGTGCAGCAGATACAGTAGCATCGCCGTAAGCACTGCCGTTTGTTGCGGTAACCAAACCGTTTGTACCCAGCAGATCTGCAGTTGCGCTCAGTGTGATGTCAGATGCTGAGAACCCGGTGTTGTTCTCGATGGACAGTGTCACTGCGGTTGCACCTGCCGGAACAACTGTGCCGTCAGCGGCGGTGAATGCTTCTGCTACAGTGCTGTAGGAAACATTGACTGCGTTTACTGCCTCAGCTGCGCTTGCAACAACGCCTGCACAAGAGGCTACCATTGTGGCTGCTGCCAAAGCAGCAATGATCTTCTTTGTCTGTTTCATGATAAAAAACTCCTTTTTTAGATTACAACAGCACACTTACGTGTGCCGCTGCGTTTGGATTTCTTTGTAATCTTACAACCAGATTACTTCTTCAGATTCTGCAGAGCCTTCGGTTCTTTCGGCTGGTGATAGCCCAAAATTGATGCGGAACTAGCTCCGATCTCAGCACTTTTCGCACCGACTTTCGCAACAGCCTTCAGAATACCCTTCTTTGCACTTTTCATTATGTTCTCTCCTTTCTTTCAATCCCACAACTAAAATTGAAATAGAAATTGCCAAAAGCGTACTATCAATCAATTTTACATAGGGATTATGAAATATATCAATCAAGCAAGAAATCATCGTTAGTAATATTGCAATGATTCTGCTGATTTTACGAAATAGAAGTACCTGTTCTGCACTTAACGGTTTGTTTTCATTTTCAACCGGTGCGTAGGCACAGATAATTAACAGCGAAACTGTCAGAAAAATATAGTGCATTGTCGTGAAACTGTCAGTAGGAAAGAAACGATATACAACCAATACCGCATTGATTACCAAAAAGAACAGTAAATTGCAGCTCCAATAATGATTTGCATGATATCCTCCGCATATTTGCCGAAACGTTGCAAATATAACGAAAAAAAGCATTGCTGCAGTAAAACAATGCAGTAAAACGCCAGATAGTGCTGCAATCAGGAAGGTGGCAATGGAAGAAAATAAAATTTCAAATCCATATTGGTAAACTTCTGCCTTTTCCATTTCAATTATATCATTTTTAATCAAACTCCGTACAACTGACCTGGATAAAAATGAAATCATATGCAACACCTCCTTTCGTTTCCCTTAATTTCATTATACTGACTAAAATGAAAAATACAATACTTATGACGTAATCGGTATGTTTTACGACGTAATCGGTCAAAAAGCAAAAAAATCCGCCTTATTTTTTCGATAAGGCGGATCAAAAACCATTCTATTTTGTTTTACGATTCGTGGATTTTTAACATAACATCTGCAACAAACCAACCATTTTCCTCAGAGAAATTGCTCATCCCATCGTTTCTTTCAACAGCATCTTCTACACTTTGCAACCCAAATCCATGGATTTTTCGATTTTTCTTAGTGGTCCCTAGTTCCTTGTTGTTTTTTAATACTGACTCTGCAATTTGATTCTGAACAACAATCCGAAAATAGTTGCCGATGATTTCCATGGAAAGACGAATCTGCCGCTTTTCTTCTTTGGATGCAGCCTCCATTGCATTATCCAGTAAATTAGCTAATATTACACACAAATCAGTTTCATCTATTTTCGGCAATTCTTCCAGCACAAAATATTTTATGTCAATTTGATTTTCGTCACACACAAGTTTTTTCAAATCTAAAATAGCATTGACTGCAACAGAATTCGTCATCATATGATACGGCAATTCTTTTTTCACCTGACCGGTTAATTTCTCAATATATTCCATAGCTGTATCTGTCTGTTGTAAACGAATATATTCCGAAATGCAAAGCAAGTGATTTTTCAAATCATGACGCAGTGTATTTACTTCTGTATTCCAACGAATGGAATCCTGAAGTTTTTGCTGTTCGTTTGCAATTTGTAATTTCAATAGTGCCTGATTGTTTTCTACACGATTTCTGGAGGAAGTAAGATAAAGCACAAAAAACAACAAAATGTTGATTGCAATCATACATATTACAATTGCAGAAACTTCCCAGCTTGCTACATCTGTTTCAATTACGATTTCTTCTAGAACAACACCAGCAAAAAAAGTAATCAAAAGAACAGCTGCCATGATAACGCATTGTGATACGTGAAATATTACTTTTTTCTTTTCAAAAATATTAGTAAGAATGATCAATGCAAAAACCAGCATGGCTTTTGTAATAAATAAAAGCAAGATACGAACAGGATTTCGCAAAGATAGCACATCTGATGTAGTACTTTGCAGTATTAAACCTGCAATCAATGTTACAGCAATATTGATTGTGAACAGGCAAGCAAATATAAGGAGTACAACAATTGTCTGAAGCCATATGGGCTTTTTTAACATTATCCAGCAAAAAATAAAATAAATAAAAATTGTGATAATGACATAAAGTCCTTCAAACACAAAAAATTGATCCAATATTAAAGAAGAGGTGCATTGCAGGCAACAAAAAACTACTGTTCCAATTATCTTTTTAGATTGTGCCATATTTTTATAGGACAAGATCTTGACTAGAAAGAAGAAAATAATCAAACTCTCTGAAATAGTGGCTAACCATTCTGAAACGGTGTAGATCATATGATATTCCTCCTTGTTTTTTGTTGAAACATTTCCTTGACTGATTTGACTTTTCTTCGACTGATAAACAAAACCTTTTTATTGTCCAATACCAGAGTATCTTTTTCAATTGAAAAAATATGCTCAATATTTACAATACAGCTTACGCTAATTGGAATAAAGCCTTGAAATTCTTCCTTTTCCATGTAGGAACGAAGGGAATCTCTTGTAATGATTGCATCTGTTGTGCTGACAGTATAGATTTTTGTTTGGTGATTTTCGCTTTCAATATACAAAATATCAGAAACCAGTAAATTATAGTATTCTTTTTTTTGACGATGTGCTGCGAATATCATGACGTGATTATTCTTTTTCTGTATTTCTTGAATCACACAGGAGATTGCAAACGGAAGTTCTTCTTGTATCTTATCTTTACGAGCAAAACCGAGTACCTTATATTGAAATGCTTTTTGCATCAAGTCATCTCGATTTGTGATGTAGACAATCGGCGTATTATTTCCAAGTTCACGCAGGAACTGAGAAATGTCAAAGCCGCTTTTCTTTGGCATATCCAGATCCAAAAAGAGAGCTTGATATTTCTTATCAAATATTGCATCACAGAATAAATCTGCATCTGTGTAGGTATCTATTTCAAAATATACATGATTTTCCTTTTCCCATTGTTGAAATACAGAAAGAATTTCTGAAATCGCTTCCGTCTGGTCATCCACGATGGCGATTCGAATCATACAATATGCTCCTCTCACTTCTTTTTCGCTTCATTTCCATCATACCACAAAAATTTTCAAAAAGCAAGAATTTATTTTGCTAAACAAAATGGATCGCACGCCGTTCACAGAAGGCGAGATCCAAACTCTTTGGATGCAGAAGGACGATATCTATGCACAGATCGTACTGATGCTGATCTACAGCGGTGTGCGTGTGTCAGAACTGCTCGACTTGAAACGTGAGGATGTTCACATAGACGAGCATTGTTTCAACGTCGTGCATAGCAAGACCAGCAGTGGTATCAGAGTGGTTCCGATACATGACAAGACCTATCCCATATTCCAAAAGTGGTATGAAGAGGGCTGTGAGTATTTGCTGCACACACCCGATGGAGGTCACTTTACATATCGTAACTACTACGATTCCTATTGGACTCCTATCATGAAACGCATTGGATGCACGCACAAGCCCCACGATACACGCCATACTTGTATTTCTATGATGGCAGCAAAGAATGTCAATCCTACACTGATAAAGAAGATCGTAGGACATTCAGGCGCAATGTCGGTTACTGAAAAGGTCTATACACACGTAAATGTGGAAGAGCTTTTGGAGGCGATCAATAAGATATAAGAAAAAGCTGAGACCGAAGTCTCAGCTTTTTTTCAAACTCTTTCGTATATTCATCAAGTTTTAGGACTTCCATATTATGAGAAGTATCAGTATATACAAACACCACGTTGCGATCATCAAAAGAAGCGTCTATCATATCCTTGCGACAATTGTCAAATTGGGAAGGATCGGGCATGGAGCGTTCCACGATGTCACAAAACTTTAGAAAATAGTCATTCGTCATCTTCTTCATCAGAATCACCACTGCTAAGTTCGTCGAGCTGCATATCAGCTAAAGTAAACATTCCACTTTTTAGACTTTTTCTCATATCACTCAGATTACTGTCATTGTCTTCAATAATGACTCCTTTTTCGGTTTGCTTTGGGATATAATAATTTCCTTTTTCAGAAATCCCGTACTTTTTCATGAAGAAATTCAAGGATTCGAGGAACTGGAAACTGTGTGTGACAATGAGTATGGTCAAATCAAAATATTTTTGAAGAGCAACAATAAGTTCGGCGTAGATAATTTGCCATTCAGAATGGAGATGGATCTCAGGTTCGTCAAGAATAAGAATATCTTTTTTCTTCAGTACACCTGTTTCAAGCATTCTTTCGATGAGGGCAAAAGATTTAAGACCAGCTGAAATGTTTCTGAAGTCGAGATCCACACCATTTTCACTGTAATAATACTTACCATGACTGATTACAGTATCACCTGCATAGGCTCTTTTCAAAACCTTTCTGATTTCATTGAGTTCTTTTTTGTTTATAACGGTTTCAAGAATGTTGGACATTGAGTCTTCATTTATGTCTGCCTGTGCTTTTATTATTGCACTAATCACGTTTCTGTCCATAGGATTTAGGGCAGATAAGAACCATGATACATTCGTTAGGTTAAGCCAATCCAGTACAAATGGGTTATTGATATAGTATGCAGAATGCTCAATGGGTTCATCTAACTCACAGGAGCAGGATTTTTTATTTAATAGAATTGTATCGCTTTTTCCCTTTATTTCTGCAGTAACAGAGCTTTTGCCTGTTGAATTCAAATTCTTGATCTGCCCATTCATAACAAGATTAAAATAGCGGAATACATATTCGTTCAAAATATCTTTTTCCGGTAGGTTTAAGTATTCAACCAGAGAAGCTACCTTGTTCTTTGTAACTTTTATGGGGTAATTTTCCTCAAGATATTTTTTTACATCTTCAACAGAAAAATCTTCAGCCTGAGAAGTGATAAAGGACATTGTGCTATCATTGTCAAGGAGTCTAACCGGCACATCCATGGAGTTTATATTTGACAAGATAAAATTCTTAAACCTTGAATCTTTCTGCATACTGATTTTTGTCTTATAATCATATAGAGCATTATAAAAGGAAAAAAGCGACTTGCCAATCGTACTCTTACCAGTGTTATTGTCACCGCAAATGACAGTGATCCCATCAAGTTTTATATCTGCTTTTTTGATTTTACCGAGATCCTTCAACTTGAAATCCATACAATCACTCCTCCTCTTCTTACTAAAAAGCGAATCATACAACATATCATGCTGCATCAAAAAATACCGCTACATAATATTATGAGCAGATATGCTGTAAATACTCGTATAAACCAAAAAAGCACTCACCACAGAGGGTGAATGCCTTTCTTTTTTTGTTAGTTACCTGTTAGTTACGTGTTAGTTACCGCCTAAATAACACCCTATTTTAGGCAAAATCGAAACGACAAAAACAACGCAAAACAGGTGGTTTTCAGTACTCCCAAACGGGACAAAATTATCTCTTGGAGTTTAAACATTCCCCTTTAGCTTTTTTATTGCACATCAAAAACACACTAAAAGCAAAGTATTTTCGCTAAGATACTAGAAAGTAGCTTTTGCAACTTTCTTCGTTTTATTATATGTTGCCATAACTTAGTTGTCCAAAAGTTGTCCAGAGTTGTACAACTTAGTCGGCGTGACTTTGCATGTTGTGTGATAACTGTTTTGAAAGAAAAAAGTTCTTGAAAATTTTTCTACTATATGGCGAGAGAATTTGTGTTTGAATGTGTGATTTATGTTTGAGGTTCAACGACTGTGCCTTCGGGTGCAGCTGTTGTTTCTTCTAAGTCATGCAACGTCTTACCGTCCTTAGTCTTCCATGATACCCAACCGTTACAGCTTTTCCCCGTAACAAATTCAGCTGCACTGGATGGGCTGGTGAACAGAACGTCTTCCTGTAAGATATTGTCTATGACTTTGCACTCCTCACGCTTCTTGCGGTTACCAGGAGATATGGTATCATCTGCACCGCTGCTCGGAGCGATTTTGCTTCCTTTCAGAACAACAAAGCCCTCAGCAGTCTGCTTGGCAGATGCTTCGACGGTAAAATTGAGCTTCTTGATAGTGCGAGTGAAGAAAAGCTCTATTTCTTCAGATGCGGTATCCGAGGTATCTTCGGTAACAGGGATGCTCTTATTCAGCGGAACGAATATCTTATGACCGAGAGTGCCCATGATGAGCTTAGCATAGTCAACAAACTCCTCAAGTTCACTCTCTTTCTCTTCGGTGATATGTCCGGGGGACGGATCGTTTCCGTTCTTGACGATGTACCTGTTGGCTTCGATTGCAAGATTGCAGAACTTGTTCTCAAGATAGCTTATCTCGGTCGGACCGAAGGAGTTGTTGGAGGTAGTGAACACCACAGCTTCCGTCCAGTAGTCCTTATCGGGATTTCGCTTATGCTCCATAAGTCGATAGAGAATACCCTCGCCGTTCTTCCTGATGCCTGCCTGTCCTATGTAAGCGATGTTCTCCCCGGTGTCATCGGAAACGCCAAAAAGGAAATAAACTCCGCTCCATTTCAGATCTTCACGAGTCTTGCATTTTTCTATTTCGGTACGAGGTATCTTATACGCAACACCTGTCCAGTTGGCAAGGGTGCATTTGATACGTCCGCTTGCATCTCCGTCCATAAGGAAGAGATTTATGTTTTTTCCTCGGGGCATAGTTATTCTCCTAATATGTAAAATTAGTCTTATTCTTCTGTTTCGCCTTCAATTGAATTTCTATGTATTATTTCATCTATTGCTTTTTTGACATAATTGCCATTAAATCCATTATAAATCAATTCTAAGGCATTTTCTTCATTCAACATAATAGTATTGAATTTGTCTTTTTTATTTTTTATTGGAACACCTAATTTTTGATAGTATATCGTTTCATTACATATTATATCCCGATAGATGCTACTATTATCCTGGTATTCCATACAATAGTATTGTATTAAAGTATCTAACAAGGAATCAACATAAAAATGCAAATTCTCAACTAATAAATCCCTATATGGCATATAAGAACCATTATGAACAATCATATTTCGATTTCTATATATTCTCATTATATGCCAATGAATTTTCTTAGTGTGTTGATATAAATAATCGTAAATGCTTTTACTATCCCTAAATACATTATTTGTAAATTTGTCAATCCTATATAGTAATAGTGGGAATTCGTTTAGTCTTGACCGCAATTGCTCTCTTTCTTCAGCATACTTTTCAAGTGCCAATAATAAAGTCAGCTTTTCTATTTCATCAATATCCATTTCTTCAAAGCAGTCAAATATTGATAATTGATCGATATTTAGGCATTGTTTGATATCTATTAATAATTGTTCCATTTGCGAATACATATAGTTTCGGTTAAGAATTGAGCCTAATACACTACAGATTGTATTTATTCTGTCTTCATTATCTCTTTTAGTTGCGATTAACACTTCAATAATCGTCCACAAATTAAGTAATTGATTTGATATATCTTTACAATCAATCGCAACATTATGTAATGATATAGCTTTATAAAATGATCCTGGAAGATGTTGCTTATTTAGCAAAAGAACATCATTATATAAAGCATGAAGATAAGTAGTGTTTCCTCGCTTTTTTAGCAAATTAATATTATTTCTTATCACACTTTTTGAAATAGTATCATTTTCAGACTTCTTTTCTACGATTGCTGATAATGAAGCATATAGTTTACTATTATGCTGACTTAGATTATGAAATGACAAAACAGTTTGAATTACATCTAAAGCAGCTCGATATGCAGAGAATTCATCGAAGTCTTTTATTTCAATAATAACACACTTCGCTTTTGTCTTTTGACTGTTGAGTTCGGATAATTCATCAGGCGAAAGATTATCAATAGTGAAATTATCTAATCTCTCAAACACTTTAGACATTTTGTAATTAACAATAAACTTGAATTTGTAAGAAAAACTCTCATATGAAAAATGATTAAAGAAATCTATAAGAGTATCTTTTTCACATACTATTTCATGTTCAGAATTAAAAAAGAATTCTTGAATTGTTTTTTGAATAAACTCCTGACTATATCCACTATTTATAAGCTCTGTAACAAACATTCTTGTTAAGTTATAAATCATCTCATTTGTGGTATAAGAAAAATCTGAAGAGAAGACGTTGTCTATTATTG
>OFSC01001600.1_pt1 | contig 14001 bp, 7 predicted proteins | sample 1543201 | NCBI WGS metagenome assembly OFSC01 (sample SAMN04209228, study PRJEB22552) | human gut metagenome | biome: gut; material: feces | host: Homo sapiens | place: USA: Oklahoma
TCGGGAGTTGTAGTACGCGAATAGGTGGCCACAGTAAATACATGTCTTAATTTCAACTCATAAGGGAAAAACTTCATTTTCATCTTCCCGCCCAAGCCGAGTTTATTTATATATAAGGTAGAAGGTGATAATTCCCCGGCCAATGCCTGGCGAACCACTAGCCCGGAACCTAAAGCTGCAAAAGCCGCCGTTTTCAAGAAATCTCTTCTGTTTTGCATGTTTTCAAAGTTATAAGTGTGATAAGACAATAAAATAAAGAGGTTATTGTAGAAGGTAGTGAGGATTATGTTCCGTAGTATTCATCCCTTTCTCCTTATTTATATATGGCAGAAAGCGAATCAATTCTTCTATGCACAACTCATAATCTTTCATCTGATCAATCAGAAGTCCATGAAGATTATTCTCTTCATAATATTGATGTGGCAATATTTCAAGAAATTGCTTCGCCTCTTCTGTCTTCCCAAACTTCTTTGCGTAAGCCCGAAGCATAGGAACTCTCACACCGATTACAGAGTCTTTATCTACTGTCGGCATCAGTTTTGCGTGAAAATCCCGATATTTTAGATCCTGCATTGTAAAAAGGTCCTGCTGCACTTTTGGTATTACTTCTTTTGGAGTCATCTTTATTCACCTGCTTTCTGTTAATTTGCAGTATAACACACACTTTATGCCACTGCAAGTATATATAGAACAAATGTTCTTCTGTATTTTATTTCTTTTTTTTGCTATACTTATCTACGTATAAAGTTGCTGCTCACACCCACTATGAACAGTAACTAAAAATTCTCTGACTCTTTTGCTGTTACTACTCACACTATATATTACCAGCAACACAGATTCGTCAGAGAATATAAGGGAGATAAAAATATGCTGACAGTAATGAAATTTGGCGGAAGCTCCGTGGCCGATTTGGAGCACATCCGCAACGTAGCAAACCGCTGTATCGCAAAGCAGCGCGAAGGCAGCCAGGTTGTTGTTGTCCTGTCTGCTATGGGAAAGACTACAGATAATCTGATCGCAACAGCAAAACAGATCACAGAGCAGCCTTCCCGCAGGGAATTAGATATGCTTCTCACAACCGGTGAACAGGTTTCTGTATCCTTAATGGCAATGACTCTGATTTCCATGGGCGTCAGTGCAGTGTCACTGAATGCATGGCAGGTTCCAATGCATACAACTTCAAATTATCAAAATGCACGATTCAAGAGAATTGATTCCGAGCGTATCCGTAAAGAGCTTGATGCGAACAAGATCGTCATCGTAACCGGATTCCAGGGAATCAATAAGTATGAAGATATCACAACTCTTGGTCGCGGCGGCTCTGACACAACAGCGGTTGCTCTTGCTGCTGAACTCCATGCCGATGTCTGTGAAATTTACACAGATGTAGACGGAGTATATACCGCCGATCCACGCGTTGTTCCAAACGCTCATAAAATGACGGAGATCACTTATGATGAGATGCTTGAGATGGCCTCTCTTGGTGCGAAAGTCCTTCACAGCAGATGTGTAGAAATTGCGAAAAAATACGGTGTAGAACTTCTGGTATGTTCTAGCTTAAACCACAATTCAGGAACAATTGTAAGGGAGAAAACGAAAATGGAAAAAATGTTAATCAGTGGTGTGGCAGCCGATAAAAATGTAGCCAAAATCCGTGTTGCCGGTCTCGGGAACGAGCCTAGCAGCACATTCCGTCTTTTAAATCTTTTAGATAAGAATAAACTGAACATTGACGTCATGATCCAGTCTCTTGGTAAAGACGGTACAAAATCTGTATCCTTCACTGTTGCAAAATCGGACATGCTCCGTGCTTTGGATCTGTTAAATGAAAACAAAGACTATCTTGGCATTAAGAAACTGGATTCTGATGAAAATGTTGCCAAAGTTTCTGTCATTGGTGCCGGTATTCGTTCTCATTCAGGTGTTGCTGCAAAGATGTTCGGTGCACTCGCAAGTATTGATGTCAACACAGAGATGGTTACTACATCTGAGATTCGCATCACTGCTCTGATCGATGAAGCCTATGCAGATCTTGCAGTACGTAAACTGCATGAAACTTTCTTTGATTAAAAGTAAAGCAGAATCAAGCGACAGTAAGGATTAATAATTCCCTGCTGCCGCTTGATTTTTATCTTATTTTTGTTCTGAATAATTACATTTGTTTTTTATTTTTCACTGCACATTATGCTTCTTCCTCTAACGACGTTTTTCCGCGCAAACGTCTGTAATAGAATCTTCCTTTCCCAAGAAGAATCGTAAGATAACGGAGTACCGGCTCTGTTGCAATCGCAAATACAACAAAAAGCATGATACACTTTGTTGTCATTCCGGTAATCGCAAACAACTGATTCAAATAGATACTGCAGAACAATAATCCTGCGATACATCCACCAAGAATCCCTGCACGAAGCTTATTCATCGGTGCACTGATCTTATAGAGGATCATAAATCCTACAATTGCCAGAAGCATCGTTGCTGCTGTTGAGATATCCTGCTCTCCTACTCCAAATGTCTTTCCAAAGACAACCAGTGATCCAACCGCCAATGCATCTGTAAGTGCTGCCGGAAGTGCTTTCAGGAATACATTCGTCAGGAAATGTCCTTTAATGATATTCTTGTTCGGCTCAAGTGCAAGGAAGAACGCCGGAATACCGATTGTAAACATACTGATCAGTGATACCTGTGATGGTTCCAGTGGATAAGTAAACATAAATACTACCGAGAAAAGACTCAGCAGGAAAGAGAATATATTCTTAACCAGGAACAGGCTCGCCGAACGCTGGATATTATTGACTACTCTTCTTCCTTCTAATACAACCTGCGGCATACAAGAGAAATCTGACTCCAGAAGTACGATTTGAGAAGCCTGTGCCGCTGCCTCGCTTCCTGATGCCATTGCAATACTGCAGTCTGCATCCTTCAAAGCAAGGACATCATTTACTCCATCTCCTGTCATAGCAACTGTTTTCCCAGCCTCTTTAAGTGCCTGAACAAACTGTCGTTTCTGGTTTGGAGTTACACGTCCAAACACTGTCTTCTCAAGAATCGCTTTCTTAATATCTTCTTCTGTCTCAAGACTTGATGCATCCACATAATTCTCAGCATTTTTAATACCTGCTGTTTTTGCAACTTTGGAAACTGTAACCGGATTATCTCCGGAAATAACTTTCACTTCAACTCCCTGCTCTGCAAAGTACTGGAATGTTTCTTTTGCCGCCTCACGGATTGGATTCGCAAGTAAGATATAGCCCAACGGTGTTACCGGCTCTGTCAGTGCTTTTCCATCAATCTCCGCTGCATAAGTACCAAATACAAGAACACGGGCACCTGTAGATGCAAGCTCTGTGATTTTTTCCTTATGTTGCTCGTAATCATCCAGAAGTACAAATTCCGGCGCTCCAAGAACATATGTCTTATCTTCAAATGTAGCACTGCTGTACTTTGTCGCAGATGAAAATCCTGTCTTGGAAATTGCTTTTGCGCCTGAAGAATGTGTAAAATATTCTTTCATTGCAGCCATTGTGATATTATCGTTTGTCATAGCTGAAACAAAATCTCCGACCATAAGACGAAGAGATCCCATCTTTTCCGTATCGTACTGCTCCGTCGGAATAAGTTCCTGTACTTTCATCGTATTTTCTGTGATCGTACCAGTCTTATCTACACAAAGTACATCAACACGCGCAAGTGTCTCAATACATTTCATATCATGAAGCAATACTTTCTGCTGTGCAAGCCGAATTGAACTGACAGCAAGTGCAACGCTTGCAAGAAGGTAAAGTCCCTCCGGAATCATTCCGATCACAGCCGCTACCATTGACGTAATACTTGAATGGAATGATGCATTCTGGAATACCAGAGACTGTGCAACGAGTATGATTCCAATCGGAATGATTGCCACACCGACGCATTTAACCAATTTATCCAGCGAGCGGATCATCTCTGACCGCTCACCATTCTGCATTTCTTTTGCTTCCAGTGTAAGCTTTGAAATATAAGAATCTTCACCGACTTTATCAAGCCTTGCATGACATTGACCGGAAATAATAAAACTTCCTGACATCAGCTGATCTCCGGCATGTTTTGTAATCTCATCAGACTCGCCTGTCAGCAGAGATTCATTTACCTGTACTTCACCTGCACAAACCTGTGCATCCGCACATACCTGCGCGCCGGCTTTAAATATGACAATATCATCAACTACCAACTCTTCTGCATCAATCAACGATCTTTTACCATCTCGCACTACAGTCGCTTTCGGTGCATTTAGCATGGTCAGATTATCCAGCACTTTTTTGGCACGCACTTCCTGTATAATACCGATCAACGTATTTGCAATAATAACCGGAAGAAAGGTCAGATCCCGGAAGGATCCAACCAGACATAACAAAATAGCCAGAACAAGAAAGATTAAGTTAAAGTAAGTAAATACATTCTCATGTACAATCTCTTTCGTTGTCTTCGATGGAGGATCAACTGCCCTGTTTACCCAGCCATGAAGTCTGTGCTCCTGCACCTGCTGTGCTGTCAATCCGACTTTATAATCCGGATTGTAACGGGTTGTCGGTATCCGCTTCTCTATTTCTTCTTCAATCTCTGTTTTCTTGTTTCTGCTTCTTGCCATCTGTTACTTCCCTTCTGCTTCTTCCAACGTCTCCGTTCTCGTCAAAATCTGCATAAATTCTTCTCCTGTAATTGTTTCTTTCTCATACAGGTATTTTGCAAGCTCATGAAGTTTCTTCTGGTTTTTCTCCAAAAGTTCCATCGCTGTATCATATCCGTGTTTTACGGTATCTACAACCATCTGATCAATATCTGCTGCTGTCTGTGGGGAACAACTTAAACTGCTGTCTCCTCCCAGATATGGATTGTTCTGCGTCTCAAGAGCAACCATACCAAACCGGTCACTCATTCCATAACGCGTGATCATTGCTCTTGCAAGCTTTGTTGCCTGCTCGATATCATTCGATGCGCCTGTTGTGATAGAATTAAAAATCAGTTTTTCTGCGCATCTTCCTCCGGTCAGTGTCGCGATCTTGTTGATCAGCTCTTCCTGTGTCATCAGATTCCGTTCTTCTGATTCAACCTGCATTGTATATCCCAAGGCACCTGATGTACGCGGAATGATCGTGATCTTTGTAACCGGTGCCGAATTCGTCTGTAATGCTGCTACCAACGCATGACCGATTTCATGATAAGAAACAATTAATTTTTCCTTGGAAGAAAGTACCTGATTCTTCTTCTGATATCCGGCGATAACAGTTTCAATACTTTCTTCAAGATCTGCCTGCGTTACATATTTACGATTCTCTCTGACTGCGCGCAGTGCCGCTTCATTTACCATATTTGCAAGCTCTGCTCCTGATGCTCCTGATGCAGCTCTTGCGATTGCATTAAAGTCAATGTCATCTCCAAGTCTTATTTTCTTCGCGTGAACTTTCAGAATCTCTTCACGCCCTTTAAGATCCGGAAGTTCCACCGGAATACGGCGGTCAAATCTTCCCGGACGGAGAAGTGCCGGATCAAGACTGTCCGGTCGGTTCGTTGCAGCAAGAATCACAACACCCTTAGATGCATCGAACCCATCCATCTCTGTCAGCAACTGGTTCAATGTCTGCTCACGCTCATCATTTCCACCATATCCTGCGTTATCTCTCTTTTTACCAATTGTATCAATCTCATCAATAAATACAATACAAGGTGCTTTTTCATTCGCCTGTTTGAAAAGATCACGTACTTTAGAAGCTCCCATGCCAACAAACATCTCTACAAATTCTGAACCAGAGATTGAAAAAAATGGTACATTTGCCTCTCCTGCAACTGCTTTTGCAAGCAAAGTTTTACCGGTTCCCGGAGGTCCTACAAGAAGTGCTCCTTTCGGACATACTGCACCGATCTCCGTATATTTCTGCGGGTTATGAAGAAAATCCACAATCTCTGTCAGCAGTTCCTTCGCTTCATCTTCTCCAGCTACATCCTGGAAAGTGATTCCTGTTGTAGATTCCACATAAACCTTCGCATTGCTCTTTCCGAACTGCATGAACGGATTTCCTGCTGCACCTCCACCCATCTTGGCCATCATCTTCTTTGCAAGCCACTGTCCTAATGCCCAGAAAATCAAAAGTGGTAAAATCCATACAAGAAAAAAGCTAAGAAGCGGATTCATCTCCTGCTGTGCGACTCTTCCGAATTCACATCCCGCATCTTCCAGACGATTTACCAGATTTGGATCATCAAACGTTGTTGTCTCATAATATTTCGGTTCCTCGCTATTATCTGTAAAATAAATAGTGTCTCCATTCAACTCTACTTTTGATACTTCTTTTCCCTCGACCATAGTAAGAAAGGTTCCATAATCGACTTCTTTCACCTTATTTTTTCCTAGAATATTAGGAAAAAGAAATGTGTTAAGAAGCACGAGAATAATCAAAGCAATCAAATAGTAAAAGATTAATGGCTTCTTTGGTTTCTCGACTTTCTTCATACTTCTGTTCCTCCTATTTTCTAAATTTTGCACGAACTGCCTTTATCATCTGTATAATCGGAAGATTCAATGCTGCAAGACCATACACAGTAAGTAACTGCGATAATGTCAGTGTCTGCACTTTAAAGATGTTATGCAGTCCAGGAACAGTCACAACAAGCGTGATCAGAATCATTCCAATTACAAAAGCACCGATCAGGTAAATGTTATTAAAGACTCTTTTTGTAAATACAACCGGACAATTTGATTTACAGTTAAACCCATGGAACAATCTTGAACAGCAAAGTGTTGCAAATGCCATTGTACTTGCAAGTAGTGCATTACCGTCTTTGTATCCAATTGTAAATGCAATCATGACCATGGTACAGATTGATAATCCTTCCAGTCCGATATTGATCAAAAAGTCTTTCGTTAAAATGGATTCATTTATCGGTCGTGGCTTTTCTTTCATCACATTTTTCGAATGTGGTTCCAATCCAAGAGCAATTGCCGGAAGACTGTCTGTCAGCAGATTAATGAACAACAGATGAACCGGCGCGAACGGTACCGGAAGTGCCATCAGTGAAGCATAAAGCACTGCCAGGATTGCTCCAAAATTTCCCGAAAGCAGAAACTGAATGGATGCTTTAATATTGCGATATATATTTCTTCCATTCTCTACTGCTTTAATAATAGTCGCAAAATTGTCATCTGTCAAAACCATTGCTGCAGCGTCTTTTGACACTTCGCTTCCGGTAATTCCCATCGCCACTCCTATGTCTGCCTGTTTCAGTGCCGGAGCGTCATTCACACCATCTCCTGTCATGGATACAATGTTTCCTTTTTCCTGCCATGCACGCACAATACGGATCTTGTGTTCAGGAGAAACTCTGGCGTAAACAGAAATCCCTTCCACAAAGTCTTTCAGTTCTTCATCGGACATTTTGTCAATCTCTGCACCCTCACAGGCTTCGGATTCATTTTCAAGAATTCCAATTCTCTTTGCAATGGCAGCAGCTGTCACCTTATGATCTCCTGTAATCATAATCGGACGGATTCCTGCACATTTACACTCTTCTACAGCAGCTTTTGACTCTTCTCTCGGCGGATCCATCATTGCGATCAGCCCCAGGAATATCAGATGATCTTCATCCTCCAGCGTAAGTTCCGTCTCATCTGATACTTCTTTATAAGCAAATGCAAGAACTCGTAATCCCTCTCTCGAGTATTTCTGATTCTGCTCTTCGATTACTCTTCTTGTCTCTTCTGTGATCTCATGAGTCTCCCCTTTCATCTCAACCCAGTCTGTCCGGTTCAAAAGAACATCAACTGCTCCTTTGACAATCATCGTTGGCACTCCGTTTAATGAATGCTTTGTTGCCATCATCTTACGGTCGCTATCGAATGGATTCTCACTTTCTCTTGGATACTTTATTCTGACTTCTTCCGGGTCAAGACCAAGACTGCTTCCTAAATTAATCAGTGCTGTCTCTGTCGGATCTCCGATCTCTACACCATCAATATTCGTAGAGTCATTACAAAGAATACTGCTGATAAGGAGTCTGCTCTGAGACAGATCCCGGAGATCAATCTTGTCTGCGGAAATGCTCTGGCCATCTACATAATAATGCTCTACTGTCATCTTATTCTGTGTCAGGGTTCCTGTTTTATCTGAACAGATAATGGATACACTTCCCAGTCCTTCTACTGCCTGCAGTTTTCGAACAATTGCATGTTCTTTCGCCATTTTCTGCGTTCCAAAAGAAAGAACAATCGTAACGATTGAACTTAACGCCTCCGGAATTGCTGCAACGGCAAGAGCAACTGCAAAAAGAAATGCATTTCCAATATTCTCACCACGGAAAACACTAATTCCAAACAAAATCGCACAGAATACAAGAATTAAAATGGATAATTTCTGTCCAAACTGATCCAGGTTCACCTGCAATGGAGTCTTCTTCTCAGATGTCGTCTTCAGAAGACTTGCAATTTTACCAACTTCTGTATTCATTCCAATCTCTGTAACTACAAAAGAACCTCTTCCATACGTGAGAAAGCTTCCGGAATATACCATATTAATACGGTCTCCAAGAGGAACTTCGTCCTGTTCAATCACATCTGTCGTCTTCTCGACACCAAGACTCTCTCCCGTCAATGCACTTTCGTCAACCTTCATGCTTGCACATTCCAAAATACGTCCATCTGCAGGAATATAGTCTCCCGCCTCTAACATAATAATGTCTCCAACAGTAACTTCTGAAGACGGAATCGGGACAACCACTCCATCACGAAGAACTTTTGCTTCCGGACCGGATAATTTCTTCAGACTTGCCAGAGATGACTCTGCCTTTACTGTCTGCACAGTTCCCAGAATTGCATTCATTGTGATCACGATAACAATAACAGCTGCGCTCTCAATATCTCCCATAAATCCTGATGCGATCGCTGCTATAATAAGGATGATCACCAGAAAATCCTTATATTGCTCCAAAAAAATCTGAAATGTTGTCTTCTTTTTTCCTTCAGTCAGTTCATTCGGGCCGTATTTCTTTTGATTTTCACTGACCTGTTCTTTTGTTAATGGTTCTTCCGAGCCATTCACTTCTCTTAAAACTTCTTCTCCCGATAATTGATAATATGCTTTCACTGCCATTCCTCCTAACTGGTTATTGGTTACTGTTCACACGATGTGCGACCCATAATCCTGATTAATCTGCAGTGCGAATAAAAAAAGAGACAATTATTGCACCGCTTCTTGCATGCAATAAAAGTCTCACCATTTCATCACGATCCGGATGGACTTCTTCCATCGTATTGACGGCTCGCAAACGCTACTCAAAGCGCCAGTTACTCCCTTTTACTAAAATAAACTATACTCATTTTTCCTGATAATGTCAATAAACTTTATTTTCTTTTTAGGAAATATTTTCAGGATTTTAACATTAAAAGATCGCGGAGCGTTTTTTGCATATTAGGAAAGCACTTTCCTAATATATAAAAAGAATACCTTACAGACATTCTATCCATAAGGTATCCTTTCTATTCTATCAATCGATCAATGAAAATCTCAATCTATTTTCTTAAATCCTAAACGATTCCCTGAGCTGTCATAGCATCTACAACCTTCTCAAATCCGGCAATGTTAGCACCTACAACGTAGTTGCCCTTGAATCCGTATCTCTCAGCTGCATCAACCATGTTGTGGCAGATGTTAACCATGATGTTTTTCAGTTTTGCATCAACTTCTTCGAATGTCCAGCTCAGACGCTCGCTGTTCTGGGACATCTCAAGTGCAGATGTTGCAACTCCACCGGCGTTAGCTGCTTTACCAGGTGCAAAGATAACACCATTCTCCTGCAGATACTCTGTAGCTTCGAGAGTTGTAGGCATGTTAGCACCTTCACATACTGCAATACATCCGTTTGCAACAAGTGCCTTTGCATCTTCAAGGTGAAGCTCATTCTGTGTAGCACATGGAAGAGCGATGTCAACTTTAACATTCCATACTCCTCTTCCTTCGTGATACTCTGAATTCGGACGGTAGTTCTTGTACTCTGTCAGTCTTGCACGTTTTACTTCTTTGATCTCTTTGAGAGCTGCTACATCGATTCCGTCCGGATCATATATCCATCCTGTAGAATCACTTGCTGTAACAACCTTAGCACCAAGCTGCTGTGCTTTCTGGATTGCGTAGATTGCAACGTTACCAGCACCGGAAACAGCAACTGTCTTACCTGCAAGTTCGATACCATTGAGTTTCAGAAGCTCATCTGTCAGATACAGAAGTCCATATCCTGTAGCTTCTGTACGAGCAAGAGATCCACCATAGGAAAGTCCTTTTCCTGTAAGAACTCCTTCATATAATCCACGGATTCTCTTGTACTGTCCGAACATATATCCGATCTCTCTTGCGCCTGTACCGATATCTCCTGCTGGAACATCAGTATCAGCACCAATATATTTGCAAAGTTCTGTCATAAAGCTCTGGCAGAATGCCATAACTTCTCTGTCAGATTTTCCCTTAGGATCGAAATCAGATCCACCTTTACCTCCACCGATTGGAAGTCCTGTAAGGGAGTTTTTGAAAATCTGCTCAAAACCGAGGAATTTGATAATACCAAGGTTTACAGATGGATGAAGACGAAGACCTCCCTTGTATGGTCCGATCGCACTGCTGAACTGTACACGGTATCCTGTGTTAACCTGTACCTGACCCTTGTCATCTACCCACGGTACACGGAACTTAATCTGTCTCTCAGGCTCTACCAGTCTCTCAAGAAGAGCTTCTTTACGGAATTTTTCTTCATTTGCTTCAATCACAACACGAAGAGACTCCAGTACCTCTTTTACTGCCTGATGGAATTCCGGCTCAGCAGGATTCTTCTTTACAACTAAATCAATCACTTCATCAACGTATGACATCTTAATTACCTCCTAGAATAAATAGATTGGGATTCGTATCTCCCTGATACTATTGTATCTTTCGTCAACTAATGTCTTTTCTAAAACAAGAAAAACAGACTGACAAGCAATCTGTTACCCCAGACACCGTTGTCTACTCGTTTATTTTATAAGCTAAATGAAAGATTGTCAATCATTAATTGCATTATTTTAAAGTTTTATCACTTTAAGTTGATAAAACTGCATGAACTAATGTATCAAATTGCAATTTTCAGCATATTTAAGGTTATATGTCGAGTAAACAGATAGGAAAATGGTGGTTTTTACGCAAGTATAACGCTCCTTTCCGGTGTTCCTACACATTCCCCTTTTTGAGCCAGGCAGCTCTAAAATGCTTCGCTTTTTATCGCTGTGGCGTATCCACCACATAGCCATAGATAGACAAAGAGGCTTTTATGCAAGCATAACGCCTCTTTGTCTATCTATGACTGCCTGACTCTGTACGAATATCAAAAAACAGAGTACTGTTTCCAGTACTCTGTCCATTTGCACATATTAGTTATATTTACGTTTTCTAGCAGCTTCAGATTTCTTTTTACGTCTAACGCTTGGTTTCTCGTAGTGCTCTCTCTTACGAATCTCCTGCTGAATACCAGCCTTTGCACAGTTTCTCTTGAATCTGCGTAAGGCGCTATCTAACGTTTCGTTTTCTTTAACGATTACATTTGACATAGTCTCACACCTAACCTCCCCTCCAGCCTTGTATTGTGCATCATACGACTGTTCGGGTATATTTATTGCACTGGATATTATTATAACATATTTTTTCAAAACGTCAACTGCTTTTTATGATTTTTACTGATTTTTTTATACTTTTTTCTCGCTTCTACCCAAAAGAGAATCTGCCACAGACAGATTCTCTTTACAATGACTTTATTTAATCTGATCAGCCAGTGCTTCTTCTGCTTTTGCAAGTGCATCCGGGATTCCTGCTGGGTTCTTTCCACCTGCCTGAGCCATGTTCGGACGACCACCGCCGCCTCCGCCAACAAGACCTGCGATTGCTTTCACAAGATTTCCGGCATGTGCTCCCTGCTTCATTGCTCCGTCTGTTGCTGTAGCCATCAGGCTTACTTTTCCGTCATTTCCTGATGCAAGTACAACCACACCTTCGCCAAGCTTCTCTTTGAGCTGGTCTCCAAGGTCACGAAGTCCATTCATATCAACACCGTCAAGCTGTGCTGCAAGAAGCTTCACACCTTTTACTTCTTTCACCTGGTCAAGGATGTCTCCTGCTGCGCTCTGAGCCATCTTGCTCTTAAGACTCTCAACTTCTCCCTTCAGAGACTTGTTCTCTGCCTGAAGATGTGTGATCTTCTCTGCAAGATTCTCCGGAGTTGCTTTTACAAGCTGTGCTGCTTCTTTGAGAAGACGCTCCATCTCAGCATAGTAGTTCATAAGTCCTTCAGATGTCAGGGCTTCAATACGACGAACACCTGCTGCTACACCACTCTCAGAAATAATCTTCAGTGCTGTGATCTCTGATGTATTCTTAACATGTGTACCACCACAGAATTCAACGGAGAATCCGCTCATATCTACGACACGTACAACATCACCGTATTTCTCACCAAACAGAGCCTGTGCTCCTGTCTTTCTTGCTTCCTCAATTGGAAGGTTCTTTGTCACAACTGCGAGGGCATTTGTGATCTGCTCATTCACAATTTCTTCAACCTTCTTCAGTTCCTCAGGTGTTACTGCTGAGAAATGTGTAAAGTCGAAACGAAGTCTGTCTGCATTTACAAAAGATCCTGCCTGCTCTACATGGCTTCCAAGTACTGTACGAAGTGCTTTCTGAAGCAGATGTGTTGCACTGTGGTTTCTTTCTGTAAGTGCACGGTTCTTTGCGTCAACTTCAAGAGTTACCGCATCACCAATCTTGATCATTCCTTTTACAACATGTCCTACATGTCCAACCTTTGTTCCTGCAAGGTGAATACAATCTTCTACAACAAACTCTCCATCGGCTGTACGAATCACACCTTTATCAGCTTCCTGTCCACCCATTGTTGCATAGAATGGCGTCTGCTCAACGATGATCGTTCCCTTTTCTCCGTCAGAAAGTGCATCAACAACTTCTGTCTCTGTTGTAAGAGCTGTAACCTTAGAATCAAATGTCAGATTGTCATATCCGACAAATTCTGTCTCAAGTGCTGCATCCAGCTGATCGTATACAGAAACTTCTTTTCCTGTATAAGAATGAGTTCCGAATGTTCCTTCTGATTTCGCACGCTGTTCTTCCTGTGCTTTCTTGAATCCTTCCTCGTCATAAGTCAGCCCCTTTTCTTCCAGGATCTCACTTGTCAGATCGATTGGGAATCCATAAGTATCATAAAGCTTAAATGCATTCTCTCCGGAAAGAACTTTCTCTCCATTCTTCTCCATCTCAGCTTCCATATCTGCAAGGATTGCAAGTCCCTGATCGATTGTCTTATTGAAGTTCGCTTCTTCTTTCGCAATTACATTAAAGATAAACTCTTTCTTCTCTTCCAGCTCCGGATATCCATCCTTGGAACCTTCAATTACAGTTGTTGCAAGCTCTACAAGGAATGCTCCGTCAATTCCGAGCAGCTTTCCGTGACGGCATGCACGTCTTAACAGACGGCGGAGAACATATCCACGACCGCTGTTAGAAGGTAAGATACCATCAGAAACCATAAATGTTACGGAACGAATATGGTCTGTAACAACACGCAGAGAAACATCTGTCTCATGATCTATTCCGTACTGCTTGCCGGAGAGATTACATACATGGTCTCTCAGTGCTTTCATTGTATCGATATCAAACATGGAATCTACATCCTGTACGATGCAGGCAAGACGCTCAAGTCCCATACCTGTATCAATGTTCTTCTGGATCAGGTCTGTATAGTTGCCGTGTCCGTCATTGTTGAACTGGCTGAATACGTTATTCCAGATCTCCATGTAACGGTCACACTCACATCCTACTGTACATCCCGGTTCTCCACATCCGTATTTTTCTCCACGGTCATAGTAGATCTCAGAACACGGACCACATGGACCTGAACCGTGCTCCCAGAAGTTATCTTCCTTACCAAAACGGAAGATACGCTCTG
>OFSC01001609.1_pt1 | contig 13890 bp, 17 predicted proteins | sample 1543201 | NCBI WGS metagenome assembly OFSC01 (sample SAMN04209228, study PRJEB22552) | human gut metagenome | biome: gut; material: feces | host: Homo sapiens | place: USA: Oklahoma
CCTTGATTATTTAGCCTAATTGCTTTCTTCTGCAAACTTAGAGGTCATTAGGATTTCTCAGTGTTGTACGGCAAAGAATAATCCTAATGACCGATTGGGGTTAAATTATAAGGGAGACAATTTCAAAATGTCACCCCAACTCCAAATGAAATGGAGTGACGAATACTATTACTGTCGTAATATATGTTTTTCTGATTTTCCTCATCGTAACTGATAGTGGGGATTTTCTGAAAATCTTTAAAATCGTATGCTACTTGGAAATTTACTCCCAAATGATTTGTCACTTGCAAAACGTAACCAAATCCAAGTTTTCCAGTAAAACCAGGATTGTAATCTTGTGCTATCTTTAACGCATATCCAATATCTGAAAACAGATATACATCATGCACTTTTCTGATTGGAGAGTAGCGTATTGTTGCATAAATGGGCATTGTATTGAAATCCACTTCCGTATATCTATCAAGACCGGCTCCTATTCCAGTTGACAAAACAGTAGAAACATCATACCTGGTAGCAAAGCGTAAAGAATTTCCTCCCATTTTATAGGCTGTACGAGAGTAACGTCTACTAACGAATTTTTCTGAAATTCCCAAATTATAGTGGTAGTCTACATCTATGTGGAATTTTGACTGTGCACATAAGCCCTCAAATATTGAGAGCAAGAAAAATGCGAAAAGTACAAGTCTTTTCATAATGCAATATTATATTTATCTTGTATATCAAAAACAGACTCGCCCTGTTCTTGAATTCCATAGATGTCACGTTTTTAAGAAACAAAGGACGAGTCTTTTATTTACTGTAATTGCTAATTTTTAGATATATACATACCACCCCATTTGCCTGATAGTTTTCCTGCTAGAAGGACTTCTCCTCCAATTAATTTTTTTACAGGCATCTTATCTGTATTTTTTATGGATGAAAGCACTGTAGACCAAGCAGACGCCCCCCAAAAGTAAGAAAGAGTAATTTTTGCGCCAGAGTTAAAGACTTTACGGATTTTACATACGTTGGGTAGATTATAGGTGTCGTCTGCAATAATCACATAAACCTTATCTGGGGTCAATATTCTAACAGCAGGCACTTGACCATTTGCTCCATAATGTTTGTCTAATTCATTTGGATTTCCCAACCATCCTTTCAAAATGCTAAAAATTTGCTTAGACCCTTGTCCTATAAATTTGTAGAGGTCCTTTTCTTTTACATTATATCCAAATATGTCAACGGTATTGTGAACCACTTTATCTATACCTTGAATACGCATATCTGAATATGAAGCTATTTCTGGTTTCTTATTAGTTGGCATTGATGGCAAAACACCTTGAGGTACATCAAGATTTAATTCCATAACAATGCCCTTATATTGCATAAATAATTCATCAGCATTGATATCTTTCCATCCATTAATGAATTTAAAGAATCCTCCTCTCTTGCGGCTCATTGAAACAAAACAGCCTGTCTCGTAATAAACTAAATAGTTGTATGAATACAAAGAACCATTCACTCTTCTTTTACTCATGAATTCATGGTGCTTTACTGAGCGATCACCAAATATTCCTCCAAGAATTTTTCCTAACACGGTTTTACTCTTTGTTGTGTAATGTTTAAAATTATTAGATGGTATATCTGTTGCAACTGAACGTGTCAATAATGGCGCATCATCACGATTTACAAGTACTTGTTTGAAAGGATGTAGCTCAACACCTTTTACTACTGGAATAAAATCTGCATTTTTCAAAGCAATAGTCGTGTCTGCTTTCAGCTTTGTATATGCTAAATCGAGTTGTCTTCTGTTCAATTGATTTGCACGTAGTGTACCAAATTCTGTTATTTTGTACACAGAATCATTTAATTGTATTTCTCTGTTAGAGTTGAGTAACTTCGCAAAATTGGGACTTGGAATGTAATCTTCACATCCGAACATATCATAATATGTCATACCTTCATTTAGAATTATCTGTTTTTCTTCCTCTGAAACTTCATTAAGTATGGGATCGTTAGCCTGTACCTTGTCTGTGAGTGACAGAATTTTGGGAGATGCGACTGTAAGGCCTGTTGTCGGATTAAGAGCTATCGCACGTGTTGGTGATTCTCCACTATTGACTGCTTGTATAATGTCGTCCTTACTGGAAAATGCCAAAATTGCATCTTTGTTAATACCTTCGGTTTCTGTTCGAGATACATTTGTTACAGATTCTTCATCTTGACTGCATGATGCTAAACATCCCGCCAAAATACAGAAACAAAACGAAATGTTGAGTACTCTTTTAATTACTTTCATTTGTCTTTTCTTTTAAATTTTAATACTACAAAAATGTGCTGCAAAATTATATGGTATAGAGGAAAAATACAATTGACTATGGGGCGAAACGGAATATTCTATTCTTGAATCGTCCAAATATAGAGGTGAATAAATCTATCACTAGTGTTTTTCTTTTATTCTTTTCGCTTCAGTGCTTAGTCTTTTGGATAGATTATCCTTGTACGCTGCCATTTGTCTCATTTCATAGTGATGACGAACAGAATCCTCGTAAGCAATAACACGATTTCTTACGTTGTCTATAATATTTTCATCTCGTTGCACACTGAAATGTTTTTCGATATAGCGAATGTTCGGGTCGTCAGATGGAAGAACCATCTTCAATGCTCGATACTTCAAGTCTGCCTCCTCCCAATCTTGATGCTCTCGCCATTGGGTTAGGTTGCCCCAAATGGAGATGACAAGAGATAGAGCCAAGCCTCCAATGAAAAGAAGAACATACTTTGAAGTTGGCTCAAAGCGATGAGTCACTACTTTCTTCAGAGGTGTATTATCCATTGCGTGAAGATTCTTCTGTATCAATAGACAATACATAGCGAATATAAAAGGTATCAAGAAATCAGTCTATTCTTCAATTCTAAACTTATAGTAAAATTGAAAGGATGCAATGATGACAACATTGTAATAAGTAAAGAAAAAACCGTACAATTCAAGAAATGGCTAGATAGATGAAATCGAGTAGGAGGTAAACACTATTCATAGGTGTTTATCTCCTACTTTCATGTTTACCGACCTCTCACACCACCGTACATGCGATTCCGCATACGGCGGTTCCTATTTTGGGTGCCATTCGAGATATTCACCCATTAAAGTAACATACCCTGCTTTACGTAGGTTTCCTTTAGTTATTGCCCTATGTAATATAAAGCTATCGGCTATACGCCAATAGCTCTTGCGAATATTACCCCATTCGTATGCCTTACCTTTATTGATACCACACTTTATGAGGTTGGTCACTTTTGTCTTGACTTTCTTCCAGGCTTTCCATATACACATACGTATTCGACGTCTTAACCACTCATCTGTTTTAACAAGTAGATGTCGCATTTCGGCAAGGTGATAATAGCCTATCCACCCTCTTATGTATTCTTTCAGTTTCTGCTTTCTCTTGGCATACCCCCAACCATTACTACGACTAGTCAAGAGTTTTAATCTCGCCTTCATCATTTTTGATTTGGGACGAACCGTGAGTTTGCATTTTCCTTTCTGCACATAAACCCAAATCGGTCATTAGAGATTTTTTCGTGCAAAAAGTCAGATTATAGTAGGCAGTGCCATCGTTATAACATCTTTATACTAACACAATATGTATCTTTCGTTCAATTTCAAGACAAAATGAAAGCAAAATTTTCTAATGACCGATTTGGGATAAAACGAACATAAAATACCTATATGTAGGTAATTTCAAGAAAACGTCTGTGATTTTTATTGAAAAATGTACATGATTCATCTTTTGTTTATACCTTTGCAGATGTAAATTTTTAATTTATGGTATATATGGATAATAAAGGAATCAAAAAAATGGAGAAACACATTTTTTGGAGATTAATCAATCTTTTTTTATTGACCTTCTTAGTCTCATGTGGAAACGATTCAACCATTGAATCAATACCAGAAAATCCGAAAGCTTCTTCAAATATTGTTTCGTTAGAAGAGGCAAAAATTGAGTTAGAGCAATTGCTCGATGACACTTATAACTCTTATGCAACAAGAAATGTTGGTATGGGTAAAAAGATCATATCTAATGCTTTTACTATTAACGATAAATCTTTAGTGACAAGGTCACAGGAAGAAGAAACTCCAATAATTCATGTTTTTAATTTTGCAAATAAAGAAGGATTTGCAATTATGTCAGGGAATCGTGAGATGCCATCCTTGTTAGCATTGGCTGATTCAGGAGAAATATCTCAGACAGAAGCCATTGATAACCCTGGATTTTCCATATTCTTGGAGAACATGGAAGAAAAATATAAAGAGAGTATTTCAACATATTCGAGTGGCTCCACTTACAAAGTTTATGGTAAATGGCATAATTTAGTCTATAAGCCGAATGGATATTGTAAAGTAAAATGGGGACAAGAAAGTCCGTACAATGCCTATTGCCCTTTAAAAAATGGAGAACAAACCCTTACAGGATGTGTTGCAACTGCTGTCGCTCAACTTATGACAATAGAAAAGTATCCATATTCTCATAATGGATACTCCTATGATTGGACAGAGATGACGGCCAAAGCGTACGGAAATTATTGTACGGAATCAGGGAAAAATCAAATTGCTCGCTTAATGATAGATCTTGGAACAAGTGAAAACTTAAATATGTCTTATAATACGAAAACAAATGGAGGTAGCGGAGCAAAATCACAAAATATTCCAAGGACATTGAAGAATTTTGGATATTCAGATGGGGGACATTTGATAGATTACAATACAAATACGATTGTCTCTGAACTAAAAAATAAGCACAGTGTTCTTGTAAGTGGATTTAGTCATAAAAAAGTAAAAAAATTTTTAGGAATAAAGGTGCACACTTCTTATTCTGGTGGGCACCAGTGGCTGTGTCATGGATTACTGAAACGAGAAAGACTTATAGAAACGTATAGTAGTGATGGCATTTTACAAGATACTTCAATAGAAGAAGAGTGGTATGTACTATGCAATTGGGGATGGGATGGATATGAAGATGGATATTATTTAAGTAAGGCATTTAATACTGTTGAAGGACCTGTATATCCTGATACAAAGATTGTTGATAATACAAATGGATCTGAAGACTATAATTATCAATACAAAATACAGGCAATAGTAGGTATACGTAGTAGATAGAATTGTCTATTGAGTCAATGATTTATAGTGGGATACAATTTTTTGTTTCTCACTATAAATATAATTAAGTTTATAAAAATATAATATATAAAAATCGAAGGCAATGAAGTATTATATTTCTATTGTAATATTATTTTTCTGTGGTTTACTGTTCAGCTGTTCAGAAGAAACTGTTATATCAGGAACTACATACTGCAAAACATTCATTACGGGTTACTTGACGCCGGAAACTATTTCTGTTGAGAATGCTAATTCAGAAATAAAATTAACATTTAAAGGACAAATAATAACTTCTGGTAAAACATTCGATGAATTATCTAAGTACTACAATGATCTGACCTATAATAGAAATGTTATTTATGGACCACGTATAGCTGTAAATGACAGCGTTTGTAAGATGACAATTAAAACTGTTGATGATTTTGACGCTTCGCATTTAGCTGGAAGTGATATTTCTGATTTAGTGGAATGTCAATATGTCTCTTATTATGATTATATTCATAATGATTATAAAATCGTAAATACAAAAGCGTTGCAAACGCAAGGACTAAATGGATACTCTTACATAGAGGGTGCAGAAATTAAAAACATGAATCTTGCTGATATTTGTTATGACAACACAAAGCTAATCGCACCAGAATTCATGTTAAAGTTTAAAAAGGCACCAGAAAAAAAAGGAGAGTATCATTTTGACTTAACTGTTATATTAAATGGGGAAAAGTTGACAAAAACAATTGACTTTGTATTTAAATAGGGATGCAACTTCTTTCCTCTTTAAGGTCGCAAAAAGCGACCTTAAAGAGGAAAGAAGTGATCCGCAATCAATTCACTTCCGCCCAATCTATCAACCCTTTCCCCTTTTCATCCAATTCGACAGCAAGCCCTATCACTTTTCGCTTGTTTGCCTTGAAAGGTTCCAAGTATTGGTTTGTGATAATTTGTTTCTTTGCAGCTGCCATTCCTCCGCTGTTCTTCAGTTTTAGTTCTATTACATATATATGTTTGAAGATGCAATAATGTCAATTCTGCCATTAGCCATCATTCTTTCCACATCCACACGAAAGCCTATGACATTCAGTATGCTGCTTATGATCAGTCGGTAACGTTCCTCCATATCCATACAGGCTAATTTTTTATTGCTATACGGAACGTCAGCTATGAGGGCCTTTAATGTCTTTTTCGCTTCATCCTGCTGTCCGGTCTGACTTAATACAGATTTGCTTTACACGGTTTATTGAGACAGCGCTGGTATGCACGATGGTCTGCTCCACGTTCCCATCCTAATAGGTCACATAGTGCAGCGTCATAACGAACCACGTCAAGATGGCCAAAGCAACTTGCGCCACACCACACACCTGCAAACAATCCCAATATCAGCTGGATCGGTTTATAACCACGGTTGGAACCTTGAAGAGGTACACCACTTTGCATAACATGCTCTTCAAAATGGCATTTCTCAAGCATTTTGAAGAACAGGGAAAGACCACCAAAAGGTGTTATTTCCTTATTTACAAACTTTATGTCACAGTTTCGCATCGGAGTATATTTTTTTTGGTAAAGTTAGTAAATATTTATGAATCAAGCATATACAAAACTGTTTTTCTAATGGCGGTCATTAGAAAATGACAAGAAGCTTTTTCTAATGACCGATTTGGGATAAAAGGAGTAGCCTAAGTATTTTACACCGCGAACATAAGACACAACTGTCTTTTCCTTGTTCACTTTCAAATGCAATTTACTTTCTATAAAACGAGTGATTGATACTTTCACACGCATTGCTGCCCTTTTGGACTTACAAAATATCATCGCATCGTCTGCATAACGCGCAAAGGGGTGTCCTCTATGTTCAAGTTCTTTATCCAATTCATTGAGCATGATGTTGCTTAACAATGGACTAAGAGGACCACCTTGCGGAGTTCCTACCTCGTTCATTTCAAAGACCCCATGGTTCATTACACCACTGCGAAGATATTTGTGTATAAGACTGATTACTCGACCATCTTTTATAGAACGACTGAGTGTTTCTATAAGTTTGCTATGACTTACCGTATCGAAGAAGCGTTCAAGGTCTAAATCTACAACGTAGGTGTAACCTTTTTCAACTATCTTCTGTGCTTTACGCAGCGCATCATGACAACCTTTGCGAGGACGAAAGCCGAAGCTTGTCCTTGAAAACTTACGTTCATAATGTGGCATCAGTACTTGGTTGATGGCTTGTTGCACCTACCACCGTAGGTATTCCTAATTGGCGTTTCTTGCCATTGTCTTTAGGTATCTCTACCCTCTTGACTGGGTTGGGACGGTATGAACCGTCAAGCAAAGAACTTATTAGCACGTCCTTATTGGCTAAAAGCCATGGAAGCAGTTGTTCACATGACATCTTGTCGATACCGCCACATCCTTTATTCCGCATCACACATTTGTATGCTCGATTAAGATTTGCGGGATTAAGAATTTGTTCTAATAAATGTTCTTTGTCGAATGGTACTTCCACGATGTTGTCTTCATGTATCCACATGAAAGTCTGCACTCCCTCATACCATTCAGTTTCCGACCTATCTCTCCGAGGGTAGTCATTGGCTTGAGCCATTGTTTTCTGCATTCGTTCTTTCATTTGGTACATTTCAATTACTATCGTTTAATTATTAGGTTCAGCCCTTCATGTGAAACTATCGACTGTCACATTAACTATGGCTTCGGCTGACTTCTTACGGCAAGCTTTACTCCATGACTTTCGTAGAAGAACAACTATTCGTCATGTCCGTAAGACCTCCTCGGATAAGGGCATTATCTTTCCATCTTATACCTACTTCATTTACACCGACCATTCCGAATAGCTATGGGACTTTGATTTGTGTTGCAATCTTATCCATGGTCAAATGCCTTATATGAAGTTTCTGTTCGTTAGGTCAGATGTTTGCCGCCAGCTTCCTTCAGATTTCACCTCACGATGAACACCCTTGCTCTTGGCTATGTAATTCCCGCTATTAGGGCTTACTAGGGACTTGCACCAGTTAAATAATGCTCATGCCGAGCGTACAAACATGTATCTGTAGGAGGTATGTCCTCCTACAGATATATGCATATTTTTTGCATTCCTCTTAGGATATATAATTCCCTAAAACGATCAGCCGAGACCTACATACGGATAAAATGTCGATTCCTTCAGTCTGTACTTGTCGCAGAAATTGAATGAAGGGCGAGACTCCTACACGGAACATAAAGCCGTTGTCGTGCTGATAACGATAGGCGATGTCGCTAAACATGAAACAACCAAAGCGGTTGCTTGTTGAAGTGCATTGTTCGTCATGTACATCGACTTCGGGAGGAACCAGGTTGATAATAGTTTCATAATTTCCTTAACATGATATATGCCAAGGCTCGCTCCAAAACCTACCTCCTGTTTGGGGCTCTTCTTTTCCAACAAATAATTTAGTACTATCGGTACACATTTTGGTAAAACAAACTGGAACTGTCGCCATATCAAAATCCGATGCTTACACGATACTCCAATCCAAGGTTGCCTTAAAGTCGGCTGGTATAGTTTATGCCAACCGTATTTTGAGTGCCAAGCAACTCCACAGAAATGCTTTACACTGTCTTTTGTGCCATTATGCCGATTGCCGCAAAGAGCATTGCGTCAGGGACAAGAAATCTTCTCTTCATAAATCTAACTATATTGAATCATAACTGCAAATATACTTTCCATTACGAAAATAATGAAACGAGTTTGTTTTTCTATCTTCACTGTCACTACCTGTCAGACTTTTGTAAAATTGCTCACCATAAGTTTGATAATTGTCAGTATGATAAACGCTATTGTCAATAACGAACAAAGGGAATGTATTGTCTAAAGGTATGGGGAAGATACCATCATATACGGAAGAAATGACAATGAGATGTATATTACGCTTGTTGCACGTTCTCTTTATTTCAGTAGGTGGTCTACCGTTGTCACCAGAGCAAAAAGGCAGATATTCATATACGACAACTTCCTTATATCCATTTATGCAATCTTTCACTTGCCTTACCGTAACCTTATAAAGGTTTCCGTCATTCTTGATAGAGTCCATGGAAGATTCGCATTTTTTTACATGCAACTTTTCCGATTCTGATAAATCTGAATAGCCAGAGCCATTTACCTCAATACATGAGGTTAAAACGACTCCGGCTGTCAGAAATAGAACCGAACGAATGATTTTATTCAATTCCATTGTATTTCTATATGAGTTTGTTAGAATATATATGAGAATCCCAACTGTATGTCCTGTGCTTTAGCATTGATGCCACTATCCTTAAATAAGTTGTTAAAACTACGACTATATGACAAGTTCAGTTGGTAATGCTTGGCAATCTCAACGCCAACCTTAGCATCAAAGCCATAGTTTACCCGATTGAAGAGTTTGTCTCCATACACATTTGAGGACACTTTCTCCTCTTTGCTATGACCTTTTGCGTCAGTCGTTGTGACTTTGTCTGTACCTGTCAAGCCAAAATCTGCATAAGGGCCTACAGCAGCGAGGAGATTTAAATTGTCTGAAAGGCGGAATTTGTAGCCTACATTGACTGGGACGAGAAGAGAATAGGTTGAGTACTTCCAGTACTGAGTCAACTTTGTTTCGTTGTTGAAATAGTTTTCGCTCTGTCTGTTTCTGTTGTTGAACAATACAGACGCATCCATGAACCAACCATGTTCCACATTGTTGAAATCCATCTCTGCTTTAGCACCCACAGCGAAACCGATTTTCGTTTTTGTCCCATTCGAGAAGTTAAGGTTTCCTGTGACTGTAGGACCGAAGCGAAATGTTTGTGCATTTGCTGAATAGAAACAGCATAAAGCAACTAGGGATAATAAAATTTTTCTCATCTTACTTGAATATTTTTAAAAGTTGCAGATCCAATGGTATTGCCTCTACTTGATTTGAAGTTTGTTACAGAAGCATCAAAAACAGTGCCAACGAAATCAATAGGCAAATTAAGTATACAAATCGTAGGTCCAGAAGGACATGTTACAATATTGTTATGATGGAACTTGCTGCTTGACATTTCTAAGTTGAGAGAGTAAGATGCTTTTACTTTTTTCTTCCACAAAAATTGTTTCTTTTTTGTTACAAATTCTATGGCAAAAGAATTTCCATTAACAATTCTACCTAAAGTCATAGTACTTTTGTATTTCCCATTCTTAATAGTTAAAGAAGCACCATTGAAGCTACGGAATCCTGGTTGAATCGGTCCTGGAACATTTGCTCTCGTATTGGATTTAGCTGTAACGGTGTATGCCCCAGTAAAGTTTGGGGTGTTATTCTGAGGTCCGACAAGACGATTTCCGATAACTACATAGCCTTTTGCGTTACCCACAAGATTCATAATGGAGTCGTTAAACGACAAATATGGAGTAACATCATATGTGTCATTTTCATCAAACGCTAACAAGCCTTGATATTTCTCTTGAAATTTTGACAAAGAACCCTTAAAAAGGTTTTCGTCTTCAATATCAAAAATGTTATCCAGTTCTTCATCTGCAGTATTGAGTATTTGTTCAGCAGATGTAAAGCCTAAAGTTTTCATGTAAACTTTGCGTTCTTTCTCTGACATTGTTCTCAGCTTGTTGACCGCATTGTTATAAGTGACTTCGTCCTTAAACTGAAGTACAGGCATATTGTCTGGAATACCAGACATACTACGAGTTTGGGGCAAAAACTGTCCCATAGTAGACACCCTTATAGATGCCTGTTCGCTTACACTTGTTTCCTCCTCGTTTGTACAAGAAGCAAACATTGTTAACAACAAGATTAAGCATCCTGTTGCAATTGCTTGAATTTTCTTGATTTGTACCATTTTTATTTATTTGAATTAGAATGTGTTTTATTATTGATATACGCAACCTTTACAGCATAGCCTCCATATTGGCCAAGTTCTTTTTGATAAATGTATGCTCCTGGAAACACAAAGAGTGAATTTTCCGGAGCTTCTTCTATTGGTTGCTCTATTTCTTCATCTATGCAAAATGGGGGCATTGTTTCTGCCGTTAGTCCTTGACTTTTCGGTGAATTTGCTAATAGGAAATACATAAACCCTGTGCCATTATTATCAATAGTACAAGTTGTTGTACATTCGTATTTCTCAACGTCAGAAGAAACTCCTCTTGTTTGATACTTTACAAAAGTGTCCTGTCTATTCATAGCTCGAATGTCACATAATCCGAAGCCACTCTTACACCCTGTCTTTTTTCGCGCTATCCTCGCTTTTATTCCCAAACTTGGATTTGTTTCGGTCATATCCGAGTTCATTGGAGAACGAGAATGCGCCATTTGCATATCGTTAATTTTGATGAAGCCAATTTCACGAGCTGCGTCTTCTTTAGAGCTATAATTACCCAAAGTATCCTCTTGCTGGCAAGAAGACACTGCAAATGCTAATACAACTGCTAATAACAAATTTGTTCTTTTCATACGTTTCCTATTTTTATGTTTGATCGTTTAACCATAGAATCTTGTTTTTTGTTGCAAAGGTATTATCTTAGGATCTTTATTACAATATCACCTAATGCGAAAAGGAAAATATGATTACCGAACCGTCTATATTATTGTCTGAACTGAATTGGTATATATGTTATCTCACCAAACCATGCCATTTCTTTGAAGGTAGTGCTCCCAATCCATTTTTCTGTGTTCCGTCCCAATTAGTGAGCTGGTCAGCACAACCAAAGGAGCCACCGAGTGAAACGTATGTATCTGCGCTGCACGACATGTGATCAATGAACGAAAGGAAGTTCTGAATGATGGGTTCGGTATAAACAACCTCATCGGTAGCAAAGAGTTTTGTCCAGTGTGCGACACATTCTCTCCGATAGTTGCCACAACCATTCCAATCCATGCTCGCGAGAAATCTTTCAACTGCAAATTTTGCTCCTGGTGGAGAGCGAAGCGCAATGTTGGATTTCACGTTCAGCGTTGATGGCAACAACAAGAGCCTTGATAGCATCATTGATGTTTATTGTCCGCTCCTCTCGCCAAGCCTTTTGACCGATGAGTGCAGGATTTGGGATGGAAAGTTCCTTATTTACGGTATTCATTGCTTCTAGTACAGGTGTCTTTATGTTGAGAAGAGGAAATGTAAGTCCTTGCTTGTCAATAGTGGCAAGAACAGCATATCTCCTGAGATTATGGCATATGGGTATCATCGTGGAATCAACGGATGTTATGCCGGTACATCTTCCGAAAGCTCCCAGATTAAGGAAGAACATGAGCTGGAAGAACACGCGGCTTTCCAACTCCACAAAGCGGTTGTACGACACAGCTTTCGGAAAATAAGACTTTATCGTACCCTTAATGAAGAACAGGTCGTAGTGCTTGAAATTGCGGAATGTATCAAAATACAGAATGGTCATGATTTCACTGTCGGACAACGACGCTTGGCGACGTCTACGCTTGACTCCGCTATTGTCTTCAAGTAGATTCCCTGCATTTTCTGCTTCAAAATGTTTGCAAAACTCGTCTATTATATAAAATAATTCTGTAATCGGTAGTCATATTAGATATTTTTGTAACTAATTGATTTTTACCTATAAAGGTACATAATTTATTAATTTATGAGACTACCAACTTTTTTATGAACTATTCTTATCCCGAACTGGGGTTAATAAAGAAGAACATCCAGTACATAGAAAAATATTTCTCTGTACGGCGTGATGATGACGTTATCAATAATGTTAGAAATCGTGTCGCTTTGTATGAAGATTCCGTCCGCCGACACCATGAAATGCTTGAAATGGCTGCTTATAAAGACAGCATCGCCAATACACTTTGGAAAGGATCCAAACAAATAAAAAGGGCTATAAAAAACTCCAAATCGTTTTTGTAACAATCAACAATTTACGAAATGAGAGGGAATACTTTTAATATAGTTCCCTCTCATTTCGACAGTGTAAACTTGCATTTGAGATAATTTGAACACCCATAAAATGAGCAATATCTAACAACCTATAAATGGTTTTTTTATATGACATTCCTATAAATTTACAATGTAAATGAATATTTGATGATGAACTCACGTGGGCGCAATCGATGAACTGTATGAGTTATATAATTGTATTTTATAATTTTACGTTCGTAGGTGTTATTTCCAATTAGATTGTTCAGACAGAGAGAAATTGTACTGTTTTTTAACTGATAGGATATTATCATATCTGGAAAAAAGTTGAATGATGATGACTGATCATTACTAGGGTAGAACTCGTTTCTCCATTGCTTTTTCTGGGGATATGCTATATATGCAATACAAGTTTTATTTCAACTTGAATAGGGAAAAATATGCAACCGATTTTAATGAATTACAAGCAAAAGTTCAAAAGTGTGCAGAATATGTCTTTTCAGAATATTCGTCACTTGATAAACTCTATAATAAAACAATATTGCCAATTTTAAACGGAGAGGTTTCTCTACCTGATGTTGGAGCTGACTGGATCTTTATTGATTTGGCTTTGTGTAAAATCGTAAATCCTTCAAATTTTCATAAGCTAAAACAGATAATTCTTTCCCATGTGAGAAAAATGTATATGCGTAAAGAACCGAACATATTGGATTATTATGATAATTTAGAAGATATTTTACAATATTTAGAGTATACTCAATTATAAGTAGTGTTTTTTAGGATGCATATTCATTAGTGTCCCGATTTTAACGGGACACTAATGACTGCACATCATAATAACAATGAAATATGTGGTATAAAGAAAAATATAGAATAGT
>OFSC01001614.1_pt1 | contig 13868 bp, 9 predicted proteins | sample 1543201 | NCBI WGS metagenome assembly OFSC01 (sample SAMN04209228, study PRJEB22552) | human gut metagenome | biome: gut; material: feces | host: Homo sapiens | place: USA: Oklahoma
TTTTCTTTCTTCTCTGTCACATAACCGCACTGCTCGTCTGCGCAGACGATTTTGCTGCCTTTCATAACCATGTAGCCGCCGCATTTCGGGCATTTCTCTTCTACCGGACGTGACCAGCTCATAAAGTCGCATTCCGGGTTATTCTCACAGCCGTAATACTTTCTGCCCTTCTTGGTCTTTTTCAGCACAATCTCTTTGCCGCATTTCGGACATTTGACGCCGATTTTTTCCAGATAAGGTTTTGTGTTGCGGCATTCCGGGAATCCAGGGCAGGCAAGGAACTTACCATGCGGTCCATATTTCACAACCATATTTCTGCCACAGACATCGCAGACCACGTCGGTCACTTCATCCTCAATTTTGACCTTCTCAAGATCTTTTTCCGCAGCCTCGACTGCTTTTTCAAGATCCGGATAAAAGTTCTCTATAACCGTTTTCCAGTTAACAGTTCCCTCGCCGACACTGTCGAGCAGGCTCTCCATGTTTGCCGTGAAATGTTCATCCACGATAGACGGGAAAGATTCCTTCATGATCTGATTTACCACTTCGCCGAGTTCTGTCACGTAAATGTTCTTATTTTCCTTTACAATATAGCGTCTTGCAAGAATCGTTGTAATGGTCGGGGAATAGGTACTCGGACGTCCGATTCCAAGTTCCTCTAATGTCTTGACCAGAGACGCCTCTGTATAGTGCGCCGGCGGCTGGGTAAAATGCTGTTTTTCATCAAGCTTTTCCAAAGAAAGTTCCGTACTCTCATCGATCGACTTCAGCAGCACATTATTTTCTGCCTTTTCGTCATCCTCACTGGTATATACAGACATAAATCCATCAAATGCGATCTTGGATGCTGATACTGTAAACCGGTAATTTCCGGCACCGATCTTCACGTTGGTCGTCTCATATACCGCAGATGCCATACGGCTTGCTGCAAAACGTTTCCAGATCAGCTGATACAGGCGAAACTGATCTCTGGAAAGGGAATCTTTTACCATTGCCGGTGTACGATTGATATCGGATGGACGGATGGCCTCATGTGCATCCTGGATCTTTGCGCCGGACTTTTTGGCAGTTGTCTGTGTTGCAAGATAATTTTCACCGTAATTTTTTCCGATGTACTCATGTGCCTGTGCATCTGCTTCCTCGGAAATGCGGACAGAGTCTGTACGCAGGTAAGTGATGAGACCGACCGTTCCCTGCCCCTTCACATCCACACCTTCATAGAGCTGCTGGGCGATTCTCATCGTCTTTGAGATTGGGAAGTTCAGCGCTTTGGATGCCTCCTGCTGCAGAGTACTGGTCGTAAATGGAAGCGGTGCTTTTTTCACACGCTCGCCCTTTTTTACCTCGATCACTTTAAATGTCTCTTTGGAGATTTCTGCCATCACGCGGTCCATCTCCTCCCTCGAAGAGATATTCATCTTGCTCTCGCTGTCTCCGTAAAACTTTGCAAGTAAAGGCTTTTTCTCACCTGCGATCTTTAATTCTGCGTCAAGTGTCCAGTATTCTTCCGGAATAAAAGCGTTGATCTCCTCCTCGCGGTCACAGATGATGCGAAGTGCAACCGACTGCACACGTCCGGCACTTAAGCCACGTTTTACTTTTGCCCAGAGCAGCGGACTGATCTTATAACCAACCATACGGTCTAAGATACGTCTCGCCTGCTGCGCATTCACAAGGTTCATGTCAATGTCTCTCGGCTGTTTCAAAGACGCTTTCACCGCACTCTGCGTAATCTCATTGAAACTGATTCGGTTGACATCTTTGCCTTCCAGTTTTAATGCCTTGCTAAGATGCCAGGAAATCGCTTCACCCTCACGGTCCGGGTCAGTTGCGAGATACACTTTATCTGCTTTTTTCACTTCTTTGCGAAGATTCGCAAGGATATCTCCTTTTCCTCGGATAGTAATGTACTTCGGTTCAAAATCATGTTCCACATCAACCCCAAGCTGACTCTTTGGGAGATCGCGCACATGTCCGTTTGATGCTGCAACCTCATAATTTTTTCCCAGAAATTTTTTAATTGTCTTCACCTTTGCCGGTGATTCCACGATAACCAGGTACTTAGCCATTCAACTGTCTCCTTACTTTCAGATTTTGCGTATATAATAATTTTTAAAAGATTCCGTGATAAAGTCCTTCTGAATCAGTCTCTGCAGGATATCTGCCATCTGAGGCATTGCAAATCCTGTCTTTTTCAAAAGTTCTTCCATACTTTTCGGTCGTAAACTCAAACAAGCATACACCAAGCTTTCATCTTTTTCAAGTAATAATTTGTTAAAATTTTCTTGAGTTGTGTCATTACACGCATACAATTCAAGATCTTTTACAAAATCTTCTACACTGTTTATAATGCCTGCACCCTGCCGGATCAGGTTATTGCAGCCCATGCTTAAGGAATCTGTCACACGCCCCGGAACTGCATAAATATCCTTTCCCTGCTCCAGCGCAAAATCAGCTGTGATCAGGGAACCGCTTCTCTCCTTTGCCTCCACGATCACGACCACATCCGAGAGCGCTGATATGATCCGGTTCCTGGCAGGAAATAATTGTGCGATCGGTTCAGTCTCCGGCGGATATTCCGAGATGATTCCTCCATGCGAAAGAATATTCTCATACAATTTCTGATTCGTTCTGGGATAACAGACATTTACGCCGCACCCCAGCACCGCATACGTATTTCCGCCCGCTTTTAATGCCCCGATATGTCCGTATGCATCAATTCCTCTTGCCATGCCGCTTAAAACCTCCGCCCCGCAAAGCGCCAGTTTTTCACCGATCTGTTCTGCCATTTTCTTTCCGTATTCCGAGCACATTCTCGCCCCGACGACCGCCACTCTTCTTTTTGAGAAATCAGGCATTTTCCCTTTGATGTACAAACTGTATGGAGCATCCACGATATTCCTGAGCTGTTTAGGATATGACTCCATCTCACAGGACAAAAAAGAAATCCCGTTTTCTCCCAGCGCAGCATATTTTTCTTCCAGATTCCAGTTTTTCTTCCGGTCAGTGATCGCATGCACCTGGCGGTCAGACAGCCCGGAGAGCTTTTCTAACTGCTCTTTTTTCAGAAAATAAATTTCTTCCGCAGAACCTGCCTGTCCCAAAAGGCGGTGGATCGTCTTACAGCCGACTCCCGGAATATTTGAAAGCCAGTACTGATATTTCATAGCGAATCCCTCCAGAATCTTTTATCAATATTGCGATAGCAGACTGCCTCATTCAAATGCGCATCCAGAATGTTTTCAGAGCCGTCCATATCTGCCAGAGTCCGCGCAACCTTTAAGATTTTATGATAAGATCGGGCAGTCAGATTTAACTGTTTGTAAATTTTCTTCATATATTTTTCCTGATCTTTCGACAGAGCACAGTATTCTGCAATCCGTGCAGCCGGAATCTGGCTGTTAAACTGAAAATCTTCTTTCTGATAACGTTTTTTCTGGATCGCATGCACTTCTATCACACGTTCACGGATTGCATCGGAACATCCCTCTTTTTTCGTCCCGTTCAGCTCTTCAAATTTAATCTGCGGCGTCTCCACACAGATGTCAATGCGGTCTAAGAGCGGCTGACTGATACGGTTGATATAACGTTCAATGGAAGCAGCCGTGCATCTGCATTTCTGCATATCAGGATAATACCCGCATTTGCATGGATTCATGGCAGCCACAAGAATAAAATCGGCCGGATATTCATACGTGCCGTTTACGCGCACTAAACGCACTTCCTTTTCCTCCATCGGCTGTCTTAAGATCTCAATAGTATTTTGCTTAAATTCCGGCAATTCATCCAAAAATAAAACGCCCTTGTGTGCCAGAGAGATCTCTCCCGGCTTTGGGATGGTTCCTCCGCCCACCAGTCCCTGCGTTGTGATCGTATGATGTGGGCAACGGAACGGACGTTCCTCCATTAATTGTTCCCGTAATTGAAACTGTCCGGATACACTGTAAATTTTCGAAAGTTCCATCTGCTCTTTTTCATCCAGCGGCGGAAGGATCGTCGGTATCCGCATTGCCGTCATGGTCTTACCTGCACCGGGTGGTCCTATCATCAGCAGATTGTGCATACCGCTCACTGCCACCTCACAGGCTCTCTTTACAAAATATTGTCCCTGAATATCCGAAAAATCCAGCATCCGGATCGTTTTTGCCACTGCTTTTCCTATTTCTTTTTCAATGTATGTGCCCCCGTTTAAAATATGTATCATTTCTGCAATACTCTGCACCGCAAAAATTTCTATCTCTTTTACAAGCTGCGCCTCTGTCTGATTCTCCGCCGGTACGATACAGCGTGTGACGCCGCGTTCCTTTGCCTCTGCCACCATAGGCAGTATTCCATTGACGGGCTTTACATCCCCGCTCAAGCTGATCTCACCCACGACCATCGTGTCCTTTAACGCTTCCTCCGGCACAATGCCAATGGCACAAAGCACTGCGGCAACAACCGGAAGGTCGAAGCCTGATCCGGTCTTTCTGATATTGGCAGGGATAAAATTGATCGTGATACGTTTTGGCGGCAGAATATACCCTGTATTTTTCAGTGCTGTGCGCACACGCTCTTTGGATTCTTTTACCTCAGGCGAAAGTGAACCGACCATCTCAAAAAGCGGCATGCCATCTGAGACATCCGCCTCCACATAGACCGGGATGCTCTTGATCCCCTGGATTATCGAGGTTGTTACTAAACTATACAAATACCCTTCCTTTCCCTCGTTTTCTGCATCAAAAATAAATGTATTCGAAAATACTCTGTGGATACCGCAGGGAATCCTGCAATGATTCTGATAAAAAAAGATTCCGACATCCGGCAGAAGCCCTCATACATCTGCCAGATGCAGTTTTAGTATAGCACATTTTCCAGATTTTACAATATTTCTTCTATATTATAATACACCTAAAATGCCTGCCTGAGTTTTTCGATCGCCCTCTTTTCGATCCTCGAAACATAGGATCTGGAAATCCCAAGTTTTCTTGCGATCTCCCTCTGTGTCATTGTCTTTTTCCCATAGAGTCCGTAACGGTTTATGATAATAAACAATTCCCTTCCGGACAATGTCTGCGGAATAATTTCATTCAGCCGCCTGACTTTGCGGTCCTGTTCCAGCAATTCCACAACATCCTCGTCCTCGCTGACCACAACATCCAAAAGCTGGATCTGGTTTCCCTCTTTATCAGTTCCAATCGGCTCATACAGGGAAACTTCTTTCGACGTTTTCTTTTTTGCCCGGAAATGCATTAATAGTTCATTGTCAATACACCTTGCCGCGTAGGTTGCAAGCCTGCTCCCATAATCCTCCTTGTATGTTTCCACTGCCTTGATCAGTCCAATGGTCCCGATGGAGATCAGATCCTCCATCTCATCCTCCTGGCTCTGGTATTTTTTTGCCACATGGGCAACCAGCCGCATATTGCGCTCGATCAGCTCGTTTCTCGCCTCAAGGTCACCATTTTTCATTTTCTTCAGACATTCGCTTTCCTGTTCCATCGTCAACGGAGATAAAAATGTTTTCAAAACGCACCTTAAAAGCTTTCTTGATACATCTTATGTTTGGGGCAAGTTCTCCGTGCTTTTCCTCTTTTATTTTTTCGCGTTTTTGGCTATAATCGTTTTATGGACTTAGGAAAGGAACGATTATGACACGTGATTTAGAATATAACATAACCGCACAGGACAATGGTGTGACCATCTCTGACTATCTGAAAAAGCAGGGTTTTTCCCATGCCGTGATCGTGCAGTTAAAAAAGATCCCGGAAAGTATTCTTTTAAATGGCAAATGGGAATATATGAGTACCAGGCTTAACGACGGGGATTGTCTTTTTATCCATTTTGAGGAAACGGAAGGCTCTGAAAATATTGTTGCCACCAATCTCCCTCTCTCCATCTGTTATGAAGATGAGGACATTTTAGTGGTAAACAAACCAGCCGATATGCCAATCCATCCTTCCATGAACAATTATGACAACACACTCGCCAACGCTGTCTGCCATTATTACCAGACACAGGGCATTCCTTATACGTTCCGCTGTGTCAACCGCTTAGACCGGGACACCACCGGGCTCACCATCCTTGCCAAACATCTCATCAGTTCCGCAATATTAAACAGCGAGGTGTCAGTCCGGGGCATAAGCAGGGAATATCTTGCCATTGTGAAAGGTTTCACAGAGGATGAGGGGACGGTCAACGCTCCGATCGGGCGGAAAGAAGGTTCCACGATAGAACGGCAGATCGATGTGCTTCATGGCGAAACTGCCATCACGCATTATAAAAGACTTGCCTATCAAGACGGTCTTTCCCTGATCTCCCTGAAATTAGAGACCGGACGTACCCATCAGATCCGCGTTCATATGAAATCTATCGGGCATCCATTGATCGGTGATTTTTTATACAATCCTGATTTTACAAAGATAAACAGACAGGCTCTGCACTCTTACCGGCTTCGTTTCACCCACCCGGTCACAAAGAAACCACTGGTGTTCACTGCTCCTTTGCCGGAAGATATGCAGGCTCTTTTTCCTGAAATGATATTATGATCCTTTTTCTAACTGTTCTTTCAATTGCAGTAACGGTTCTTTCTCATACGGGATTTTATGTGAGAGAACCTCTTCCCGGATAAAGCGGTTCGTTGCTTTTTCACCTTTTATTGCAAGCATTTCCAACAGAAGTTCTAACAATGCCCTCGTATCATCATGGAGCACATGAAATTGCCGTCCGTTCATATAATATGCTAAAGCACTGTCGTCCCGGTACTTTTCTTTCTGGTAGTTCTTCGATGCCGCTACGCGGTCTATATACATTTCCACCACATAATTGACTGGCATCTTCATGCCACAGAGACCTTTGTGTTCCCCTTTATGCGGTCCTTCTTTATCCGGTATTCCATAATCAATCCAGTACTCTAAATGGTGTTTATTTCTGCCCTTGTGATGCAGCCAGGCGGAAGAATAACCAACCGCCTCACGCTCTGCATTGTTCGGGCTCATATTGCCCTGATAGTATCTGCAACCTACGATAAACTCGGTCGGACTGTATTTTGAAAGATCGTGAAGCAGTCCCTGCCTGATCAGTCCAACCTGAAAGCACCCTCTCATCACAAGTATTTTATGATGGTTGATCGTGCAAAAATGTTTCCAAATATTCATTTTCCTGACTTCCTATTTTCCAAGTAATAAAACGACCGACTGCGGTCTGACCGTGATCCGGTGCTGGTTTTCTGCCGGTTTCTCCTCCGGAAGGAAAACATATTCCTGCTCTGCGGTGTCCATGACCACATACCATTTCTTCTTTCCGGCAAGCTTCGGCAGGGCAAGTTCATTCACTCCGGTATGAAAATTATAGCCAATATAGACCATATCATCCGGCCTGCCAGCGTCATCCACTGCATAATCCCCACAGTACATCACACCAAATGCTCCCTTTTCTTCCGGGAGTCCTGCTGTCCATGCATTGTCCGAGTGATAAGACAGATCCGGACAGCCTTTATGCTGATAATCATTCAGATGCATCGGTTCGGCTTTGCGGATCACAGGATGTGCCTTACGGAATGCTGCAAGTTTTTGTACAAACTCCTGCAGCGCCTCCATGCCTGTGTTCCTCTTCCAATTCACCCATCCGATTTTGTTATCCTGACAATATGCATTATTATTGCCCTGTTGGGAATTCAGTGCCTCATCCCCTGCAAGGAGCAGCGGCACTCCCTGTGCAAAAAACACCATGGACAACGCCATATATAAGTGTTTTCTTCGAAGTTCCTTCACATACTTTCTTGAAGTTTTACCCTCTGTGCCACAGTTGATGCTGAAATTATAATTTGAACCGTCTGTATTTTCTTCGCCGTTTGCCTCATTGTGTTTCTCACAATAGGAAAAAAGATCTGCCAGCGTAAAGCCATTATTGTTTGCCATAAAATTGACAAAACCGACTGTTTTGTTCTGTTTCTTCTGCTGATTGCCAAATTCAAAAAGGCTTCCGCCCTGATGATTTAACAATTTTCTTCCCGTATAAAGATACTCGTCATTGTATACAAACAGATGTGGATAGTGTTCCTTCTCCTTCCACAACTGTTCCGGGATATACTGATAAAAGATCTTGCTTCTCCGCAGGTATAAATCCTGGGCGATTGCAGTGATCGGCACATTTTCCCCGATCAGATGAAAACCATCTGCACGAAATTCAGTTGCCCAGTAACGAAGTGCGTCCAGAATCAGGTTCTGATTCTCCTCCTGCTCAAAATACATCTCCATCACGCACTCCATCTGATTCTGATGCAGTGTATCAATCAGATGTTTCAATTCCCGTGTCACATTTTTACTATACCCATAAGAGGCTTTCGGCGCAAAATAGGATCCCTTCGCATATCCCCAGTAATTGACTTTCCGTTTTTCTTTCTCTGTCACAGAACCCTTTTCCGGCAGACTGCCCTGTGGTATATACCCCGGAAGTTTTTGTTTCTTCGGGATCTCAATCTCCTCAAACTCATAGACCGGCATCAGCTCCACCGTCGTCACGCCCAACGCTTTCAGATAGGGAATCCGCTCCTCAACTGCCGCAAATGTCCCACGCATTTTTCCCTTTTTCCCGGAATCCATGGAAAATCCCCGGACATGAAGCTTGTACATGACCATTTCGTTTTTCGGGATCTCCGGGCAGTACGCACTCTGCCATTCATATTCTTTTTCTTCAAAACTGCCACAGACTAAGAAATCACATTCTGCCCTTCTCTCGTCATCCCACTTTTCTCTTCCTGCAATCTTTGATGCATAGGGATCCGGCACTGTCTCTCCATTGATTTCATAATTATATAATAAATGATCTGCTTTCAACCCATGTATGTAAATAGATCTGACTGCCCCTCTGCAAAATGCAGCCGGAGCCTCCACCCTGCCGGCGACCTTTAAGGATCTGTCATATAATATGACTGCACACACATCTTCTTTTTCTCCTGCAAAGGTAAAAATGACACCATCTTTTACGCTCTGCAATCCAAATCTTAAATAATTACCTTCTGTCACTGTATAGTTCATTCTGTCACCAGCCTTGTATTTTTTCAAAAAAATGTTACGACATATAATATTATTATACCTTTAACCGATAACTTTGTATAGAAGAATGTTTTTTTGCATTTCATGAATTTTTTATCTACACAACAGGAAAAATTTATGCTAGAATTTTAATGCTAAATATAGGACGGAAAGGTGCTTTATGAAAATCGTTTCAATTAATAACCTGAAACCGGGCATGGTCATCAGTGAAGATGTCTTTTCCTATCATGGGCAATGTCTTGCAAAACAGAATACTCCTGTTACATTGCAGCTGATCGAACACTTAAAGTTCTATCAGATTGCTTCTGTCAGCATTTTCCCTGAAAATCATGGTGACCGCAATTCAAGCACTATGACTGCACAACGTTTGGAAACTTATTCCCAACGTATCCGCAGAAGCCCGGAATTTCAAAGATTTAAAACAGATTATACAAAAAAAGTTTCCTTTATGAAGGAAAATATCAATAACTTTATCGTCAATGACGAGGATCTCAATGTAGATCAGCTTCTGGATGAAACTCTGACGCTCTTTGGAGAAAACAGTACTACGATCTCCATGTTCGATATGCTGCACAATATGAGACAGATCGATGATTCCACCTATGCGCACAGTGTCAACGTCGCACTGATCTGCCGTCTGATCGGCAAATGGAAGAATTTTTCCGAGAAGGATATGGACACTCTGACCCTCTGTGGTCTGCTTCACGATATCGGGAAATCCAAAATTCCAAATGAGATCATTGGAAAGCCCGGAAAGCTTACAGATTCCGAATACGAAGAGATCAAGAAACACCCGGTGATCGGCTACAATCTGGTCAAAAATCTTGACATCGACCAGCGTATCAAAAATGCCGTTCTCTTACACCATGAACGATTCGATGGAAAAGGATACCCTTTAGGACTTACCGGCAACGAGATTGATGATTTCACATCCATCGTATCCATTGCAGATGTCTATGATGCCATGACAGCCAACCGCTGTTACCGTGATGGTCTGTGCCCATTCGAAGTGATCGCAATATTTGAAAAAGAGGGATTGACACAATTTAATCCAAAATATATCTTGACTTTTCTCGATCATATTGCTAATACTTATATCAATAATGAAGTATTGTTAAGTGACGGATCTTCGGGAAAGATCGTGCTGATCAACAAGAAGCTTACACGCCCGACCATCCAGCTTGACAATGGTAACTTCGTTAATCTGGAGAGTCGTCTGGATCTGTATGTCCAGGCTATTATCTAATAATATGAATGAAAGAGGTGCCCAATGGCAGAGAAAAACAAGTTCAACAACTTAGACGATGAAGACATGTTCGTAACACTCGACTTAGATGACGGCAGTTCCATGGAATGCCAGATTCTTACCATCTTTGAGGCAGATGGCCGCGATTATATCGCACTTCTTCCTGTAGATGAGGACGAGCAGCCAAATGAGGACGGCGAAGTATTTATCTACCGCTATTCTGAGGATGCAGAGGGAAATCCTTCCCTGGAGAATATTGAGGATGACGAGGAGTACGAAGTCGTATCTGACCGCTTCGATGAACTGCTTGACGAGGCAGAATTTGAAGATTTAGACGATTAAGCAAAAAAGAACTGATGCGCTTTTTGGAAGTTGCACATCAGTTCTTTTTTTGTGTATAATTTTATTTTTTCTGTGATTCTCTTATGAATCTGGAAATGTCTGTATTTTTGTGATTCAACTGTTCAATGGAATAGAGATGCAGCTTCTTTTTTGCGCGCGTCATTCCCACATAGAACATCCGCCGCTCCTCCTCCACTTCATTGTCAAGTACAGCCTTTTTATAAGGCATAATTCCTTCATTCACATCGATAATGTAGACATTGTCATATTCTAAGCCTTTTGAACTGTGTAGTGTGGCAAGTGCAACGCTCTCCGGGTTCTGATTCTGCTGTCTATAAATCTTTTCCAGTTCCGCCGTATAGTTTTCGATATGCTCAAACCAGTCATTATAAGTGTCGAATCCCTTCGCACTGTTCTGTAACTCCTCAAGTACCTCATAGAGATCCTCCACATTCATTCTGCGGTAATCTGCATACTCCACACAGAATTCATCATAGCCAATCCCACGGCGGATATAATTGATCGCCGCATAAGGGCTCATGGTTGAGAGCATTTTAATATCGTACTCCAGCCGCTGGATGCGCTCTGCCACCCACGGTTTATCCTCGTAAAACCACTCCCAGACATCAAACGCTACCGTTTCTTCGTCCAGAGAGTCCCTGCTGATATAGCGTTTCGGGCGGTTCATGATTTTTAAGAAATCTTTCCGGTAACGGCTTCCCATCGCAATTTTCATGTATGCAATGATATCCTTCGCAATCCAGTGTTCATAAAGATTTGGAACATTATCCTTCATACGGAATGGAATGTTGTATTCCAGCAGCTTTTCCATCAGCATCTGCGGCTGCGTATTCGTCCGGAAAAGAATGGCAAAATCTTCGTATCTGCCGCCTCTGTCCATATGCGCCTGTATATCCCAGATAATTTTGGCGATCTCTTCCCTCTGGCTTTTAAACACTGCATACTCAACCGGTTCTCCTGCCTCCTGGTTCGCCTGAATCTTCTTTTGGAAACGTTCCTTATTACATCCGATCAGACGGAGTGATGCCTCCACGATCTCTTTTTGTGAACGGTAATTGGTATCCAGTAAAATCTGCTCTGCCTCCGGATAATCGTCTTTAAAATGCAACATAAGCTCCGGTCTTGCCCCACGGAAACGATAGATGGACTGGTCGTCATCCCCCACGACAAACAGATTATTTTCCGGTGCTGCAAGCATTTTAACAATATCAAACTGTATCTTGTTAATGTCCTGAAACTCATCAATAAGGATGTACTGAAACTTTCTCTGCCATGCCGATAAAATATCTTTCCGCTCCCTGAAAAGTTCATAAGTATAAACGAGCATATCATCAAAATCGATCAGTCTGTTTTTATACAAAAACTCATGATATTCACGGTACACCTTCCGGAACACAGTTTCCGCACAGTTTTTCGAATAATAATTTGCGATCTGTATTCCTGAATTTTTGACCAGACTGATCTCCCCCAGCAAGGAAGTGATAAATTCCGTCTCATCCTCATAGGTCAGATGTTCCTTCGCTATGATCTCTCTCATACACTGATAGCGTTGTTCCTCTCTCGCAATATTATCCGCACTGTAATTATATGCATGCTTTAAGATTGCAAAATAAACCGCATGGAATGTACCAAATGTTACCGGACATGATCTGTTCATCTTCCGCTGAAACCTGCGTTTCATCTCTGTTGCCGCAGCTTTTGTAAATGTGATAACAAGAATCTGCGCCGGATCTATCCCACACTCTTCGATCAGATATTTCGTGCGTTCCGTAATTACAAGGGTTTTTCCGGAACCTGGTCCGGCGAGAACGAGCATGGGTCCATTTTTATGATGGATTGCCCGTGTCTGTGATGCATTAAAGCTCATAGATTACCTCAATTCATAGATTTGAAACGGCAGGGAAATTTAAAATCTCCCTGCCTGTCAAAAAATCTTACTGTTCTAACAATTCAATACCCTTTTTGATGCGCGCGATGGATTCTTCTTTTCCAAGCACTTCCATCAGCTCTGTTGCTCCGCCCGGTGTCATCTGTTTGCCGGAAACAGCCGTACGGATCGGCCACATAACATAACCGTTCTTCACGCCGGTCTCTTCCACATATTTTAACAATGTGGCATATAATGCATCATTGCTGTAATCTTCCTGTGCCTCTAACAGAGGAAGTACATCTTTTAATACTTTTAAGGAAGTTTCCGCATTTGTCTTCATCTTCTTGTGTGTGTACATTGCCACATCATATTCCGGAAGTGCCTCAAAGAAATCAATATGCTCTTTGATATCCGGGAATACTTCGATTCTGGTTTTTACCATTGCTGCAATCTTCTTTAAATCAAGATCCTTTGTGATCACCTCGCGGATATATGGCTCTGCTTTTTCATAGAAACTGTCAAAATCCATAGCTTTGATGTATTCGCCATTCATCCATTTTAACTTTGTGTAATCAAAAACTGCCGGTGATTTGCTGATTCTGTGGTAATCAAATTCTTTGATCAGCTCATCTAAGGTAAAAATTTCTCTGTTATCTTCCGGACTCCAGCCAAGCAGTGAGATATAGTTTACAACTGCTTCACTTAAAAATCCCTGCTCTAATAGATCTTCAAAAGAAGAATGTCCGCTTCTCTTAGAAAGTTTCTTGTGGTTTTCATCCGTGATCAGCGGCAGATGGATGTAAACCGGTGATTCCCAGCCAAATGCATCATACAGACGCTGGTATTTCGGCGAAGAGGAAAGATACTCATTTCCACGTACCACATGTGTGATGTTCATGGTATGATCGTCAACCACGTTTGCAAAATTATAGGTCGGATATCCATCGGATTTGATCAGGATCATATCATCAAGTTCTGCATTATCCACCGTGATATCTCCGTATAACTCATCATGGAAGGTCGTTGTTCCCTCGTTCGGGATGTTCTGACGGATGACAAACGGTTTGCCAGCAGCAAGATTTGCCTCCACTTCTTCTTTACTTAAATGCAGACAGTGTTTGTCATACATCATGATCTCTTTACCGTCCACTTCTGTTTTTAAGGACTCTAAACGCTCCTTGTCGCAGAAGCAGTAGTATGCTTCGCCTTTTTCTACTAATTCTTTGGCATATTTCATGTAGATGCCGGTCTTCATACGCTCACTCTGTACGTAAGGGCCGTAGCCGCCGTCCTTATCGGGCCCCTCATCATGTACCAGTCCGGTCTTCTCCAGGGTACGATAGATGATCTCGGT
>OFSC01001674.1_pt1 | contig 13399 bp, 10 predicted proteins | sample 1543201 | NCBI WGS metagenome assembly OFSC01 (sample SAMN04209228, study PRJEB22552) | human gut metagenome | biome: gut; material: feces | host: Homo sapiens | place: USA: Oklahoma
CTGCCAGCGACAACAAGCGGAAGCGCTCCTGAAAACAAACAGTTCTATTTTTTATATTTCTTTACACTTTATTGGCATGCAATTAACATAACCTGCGGAAATCCGTGCCACCACCTGTAATCGGCAGTTCATAAGTTAAACTCCGGTTTATCAGAAATCCACCTCAGTATCATAGTAGCAGCATTTCAGCAGCTTCTCCATCTCTTCCTGGCTCGGCTGTCTAGGATTGGAACCGGTACATGCATCTAAAATCGCATTGGCAGCGATCTCCGGCAGTCTCTCTAAGAACACCTCTTCCGGAACGAAGCCCTGCTCTGTCGGGTAGCTGTCTGCGCCATAATTTTTGATGCAGTGTGGAATCTTAAGGTCATCATTCATCTTGCGCAAGTATGCAATGAGTAACGCAACTTTCTCATCTAAGCTGTCACCGCCAAGTCCCATAAAATCAGCAATATCGCCGTAACGTTTCTTCGCAGTCTCATCTTTTGCATTGAATGCGATAACTTTTGGCAGATACATGGCGTTTGCTGCACCGTGGATAATATGTGCACCATAATCTGCAAATGCAGCTCCTGTCTTATGTGCCATGGAATGAACGATACCAAGCAGAGCGTTGGAGAATGCCATTCCGGCAAGACACTGCGCATTGTGCATGGAATCTCTCTTAGCCATATCTCCGTTGTAGGAATCAACCAGATCATTCTGGATCATTTTGATTGCATGTAATGCCAGTGGATCGGTAAAATCACAGTTAGCGGTAGAAACATATGCCTCGATTGCATGTGTCATAGCATCCATTCCAGTATGTGCAACTAATTTCTGTGGCATTGTCTCTGCAAGATCCGGATCAACGATTGCCACATCCGGTGTAATCTCAAAATCTGCGATTGGATATTTGATACCTTTTTCATAATCGGTAATAATTGAAAATGCTGTCACCTCTGTCGCTGTTCCTGATGTGGAAGAGATTGCACAGAAATGAGCTTTCTTTCTAAGCGCCGGGATGCCAAATACTTTACACATATCCTCGAACGTGATATCCGGGTACTCGTATTTGATCCACATCGCTTTTGCTGCATCGATCGGGGATCCGCCGCCCATCGCAATGATCCAGTCCGGTTCAAATTCCATCATTGCTTTTGCACCTTTCATCACGGTTTCCACAGAAGGATCCGGTTCGATGCCTTCAAACAACTGAACTTCCATTCCGGCTTCTTTCAGGTACTGTTCTGCCCTGTCGAGAAATCCGAACCGCTTCATAGAGCCACCGCCAACACAGATCATTGCCTTTTTTCCCTTGAATGTCTTTAATGCCTCCAGAGCACCTTTTCCATGGTATAAATCTCTTGGTAACGTAAATCTTGCCATTGTAAAAACCCTCCTATAAAATATGTATGTGCCTGTTTTGATTGTTATATTCTTAACAATCAGACCGCCTATATTACCTCGTGATCACATCACTTGTGCTTATTATACCATACACCTTATTTTATAAAAGGGTTTTTATACATTATTCACAAATTATTTCATGTATTTTTTGACAAACAAATTTCTAATACAATTTTAATCCACTGCGCACCGGTTCACTTGTCAGATCCACACCCAGCTTCTTAAAAATTTTAATATCCACTTCAGAGAGCATTACGGAAGTGTGCACCTGGCATCCGCGAAGTGCCGGAAGCTGCTCTAATGCTTTCTTTGCGTTTTCATTGGTCACCGCAGCGAGCGAAAGGGCGATCAATACCTCATCGGTATGAAGTCTTGGATTCTTTCCACCGAGGAAACGGACTTTCAGATCCTGGATCGGTTCGATCGCTTCCGGGCGGATGAGTTTCTCATCATGCTCAATGCCAGCCAGATATTTTAACGCATTCAGGAGCAATGCTGCAGAAGCACCGAGAAAATCTGATGTCTTGGACGTAATGATACAGCCATCGGAAAGTTCGATCGCTGCAGTTGGAACGCCAAGTTCCTCTGCACGTTTTTTTGCAGCGACTGTGACATGTCTGTCGTCCGTTGTGATCTTGGCCTGTTTCATCAGAAGTTCAATCTTGTAAACTTCATTTTCCGTCGCTTCCTCTTTGACCAGTTTGTTTACCGCTGTGTAATAACGTCTTATGATCTCCATTTTGGAGGCTTCACAGCATGCCTCGTCATCGATGATACAGTTTCCTGCCATGTTGACACCCATATCAGTCGGTGATTTATAATAAGTATTTTCTCCGTAAATCCCTTCAAAAATAGCGTTCAAAACCGGGAAGATCTCAATGTCACGGTTGTAGTTGACCGTCGTTTTTCCATAAGCTTCCAGATGGAACGGGTCGATCATGTTCACGTCATTCAAGTCTGCGGTAGCCGCCTCATAAGCTAAGTTTACCGGATGTTTTAATGGAAGATTCCAGATTGGGAATGTCTCAAATTTTGCATAGCCGGCTTTTGTTCCACGGATATTCTCATGATAAAGCTGGGAAAGGCAGGTTGCCATTTTTCCACTTCCAGGTCCCGGCGCGGTGATGACGACTAATGGTCTGGTCGTCTCGATATAGTCATTCTTGCCGAATCCGTTCTCACTGACGATCAGCGGAATGTTTGCCGGATAGCCCTCGATCTTATAATGCTGATATACTTTAATGCCTCTTTTTTCCAGTTTTTCACGGAACTGTACGGCACCGCTCTGTCCTGCAAACTGCGTGATGACAACGCTTCCCACATACAGACCCTTTTTCTCAAACTCTCCGATCAGCCGGACAACATCCACATCATAAGTAATTCCAAGATCCCCGCGGACTTTGTTCTTCTCAATATCTGCCGCACTGATCACGATCACGATCTCTGCCACATCCGCAAGCTGCATAAGCATCTGGAGTTTACTGTCCGGTGCAAATCCCGGCAATACTCTGGATGCGTGATAATCGTCAAATAATTTTCCGCCAAATTCCAGATAAAGCTTGTCCCCAAATTGGTTGATCCGCTCTTTAATGTGCTCCGACTGAATTTTTAAGTACCTGTCATTGTCAAATCCTATTCTCATCCCTGATATCCCCTTATTTTTCATTCACTTTTTTATTTACAAACATAAAGAATATTATACAATAAAACCGGCACAAAATATACTCGAAATTTTCAATTTCCATCACAAATTTTAACGTACCATTTGAAAATTATTTTTGCAGATTTCATAAATAAGGCTGACCCTTTCCGGATCAGCCTTATCATTAAATTCCCAATAACTGCTTTTTCTTCGCTGCAAATTCTTCTTCTGTGATGACTCCTGCATCCAAAAGACCTTTGTACTTCTGCAGCTGTTCGATCGTATCACTCTCAGAAGATTGCTTCTGCTCTTCCAAAGATCCGGTCTCCTGCTTTGCAGCCTGTTTTTTTTCTCCCGCTGTCATCTCTTTGACATTCGGATTCATCAGGTGTGCCAGATTGAGCGCCAGCGTGTGCAGACTCTCTGTTTTATCCTCATAGCAGCTCAAAAACGCCTCGACACTAGGACTGTCACTGTCAAAGGAAACTCCGGTCCAATCCCACTTGATATTATCCCAGTAAGGATGGTCAAACGTCAGCTCCACATGGAAGGTATCTGCCGGAGAAGCCACGTCAAAAGATGGTCTTGGATGATACTCATGATAATGGTTATCATCTTTGTCATTTTCCTCATGCATCCGCTCCAGCCGCTCAAACATTTCATATTCCCTCATCTGCATCTGAAACTGTGCGATCTGCGGCTCCAGCTGCTTTACTTTTTCCGGAACTTTACTGTCGTAATGCTTTAATTCCTGATGATTTCCCTCAAATAAAACCCGGCTGTCCTCTAAAATACGGAAAGACTTTAAATTGTCCGCCTGAAATGCGAGCGAATCTTTGTCACAGTTCACACGGAAAAGTCCATGGAAAATATCTAATACCAGATCTCCACCAAACAGTCCAAAATTAAACGAATAGTTTTCCTCGAACTGATCTCTCAATGCCTGATTATCTTCGTAAAACTGGATGTACTGCTTAAAATCATCGATGGTCATCCGATCTGTCCTGCCTTTTGGCAGATAGATTTTTTTATCGCATTCCTTACAGATCGGTGTGTCCTGTATTTTTGTTGCAAGCAGCCGCGGTGTCGGATTCCCGCAGACCGGACATAATTTTTTATTATTACTGAATAATCCCATATTAATCCCCTTTCTGTGACAGATATTCTCTTTTATGAAAGCCAAGAATACCTGCAATTATATTTGTAGGAAACATACCAAGCGCACTGTTTAACTTTGTCACTGAATCGTTGTAGATCAAACGGCTGGTATATACCATGCGCCCATAACATTCCACCGCATCCATACATTTGGTATAGTTTTTGTCTGCGCAGAGCAGTGGATTGCGTTCTGCTGCCAGACGGATGCTTTTTACGGTTTCCTCTATCACCTGCTCCTGCTCTGATACCTCCTCAGGTGCGGAGCGAGCAGTGATCACACTTCGTCTGGCTGCTGCACGCTCCATCAGCGGCTGTATGTCATCTGCTGCATATCCTTTCATAAGATCAAGCACTGCAAATAGTGCATCAAAACGTGAGGAAATCTGCACTCCGATCTGATTCATGGCATTTTGGATATTTCCGTCCATCACCGCAAACTTCCGCTGCACGGAGATGATCCAGAGAACAAGTAAAAGCAGGATCAAACCAATAATGACCAAGATTTCCATACCTAACATTTTTTCTTCTTAATCCTCCCTTCTTTTGTGTGCTTATTTTGGCTTTCTCCTTTGTCTGAATCTACAATACACGATTTTCCCAAAAAAATGGACGCACTGTCATGAATCGACCGTAAAATGTATTGAATCGACCATGTCTTTTCTTACTATTCATGTAGTTTATTCTATCAAAGAAAAAACAGACCGTCATAAGACAGCCTGCTCTCCGTTAAACGCATATTCCATATATGTATTTTTGATTTCCGAACATTTTCCATGCGGAATTGGGATTTCCGCATCATTTACCATTTTGATAGAACGGCTGGAAATATTCTGGATATACTCCATATTCACAAGGAAGGATCGGTGGGGACGGAAAAAATTGCTGTACTGCATCAGCTGTCCTGCCAGATCATCCAGACTCCCTGCGCTTTCCAGAACTGCTCCGTTTTTCAGATGAAATAAAAGTTTTCGTCCCAGCACCGCATCCATCAGCCGGAAAAAGCTTTCCTCCCAGATCGGTTTCAACTGGTAAAAATAAGCTCCAACCGAATAAGATTCCACCGCAAACTCCGGGGATGAAGTCAGAAAAATAATTTTCATATTCGTGTCATACTGCCGGATCTCTTTTGCCACATCCATGCCATTCTGCCCCGGCATCACGACATCGAGAAATAATATATCCGGTCTTATGCCCTTCTCAATCTCCGTCAGCAGTTCAAACGGACTCTGGAATGCCGCATAGGTAATATCCTCATTCCACTCTACCCGGTAGCGGTCTAATAATTCGTTCATCTGATGAAGCACTTCCATATCATCATCACAAAACGCGATCTTTATCATAAAATTTTCTTTTCTCCTGCGTAATTATAATATTTCCATACCTCTTGTGATCCATTTTACTGTCACAGGAAGCCTGCAAAATGTTTTTTCTACATATTATTATACTTCACAGAAGGGAAAATGAAAAGCCAATGTCCGCTACCTCCGCAGATCCTCAAATGCTCCATACACATCCAGCGTTCCATACCCCCACGACGGATTCGGATAACTCCTGTCATCCGCCCGGTCTGCGCCACGGATCAGCATATTTTTGATATCCGCAGAGGACATGAAAATCTGATTTCTTTTTACCAGTCCCCATTCCATGATCTGCGCACATGCCCCGGCTGTGATCGCTGCCGCCGCACTCGTCCCGGTCATGGTCACAAAGCGGTTCCGCAGTCCCGGTCCGTACACATTCACCGCCGGGGCACAGAAATCCGGCTTTACCTCACCGGAAAGTGTAAATCCCCTGCCCGAGTCCAGATACAGACCGCCATTTGCCACATTGTAGCCGCCCGTGCTTATGACCTGCCCTGCGTTACCCGGCACGGTGATCGTATGATTCGGATTTGACCGCAGGAAAAAAACATTTCCACTCGTAAAATTCCGCATGGGAAGCCACATATTGTAATCCCCTGTCACAATGCTCTGCGGATACACGTTGATCGTCCAGATCCCCTGCGCTGCATTTGAAAAACGTAAATAAATAAGCTGGTTTCCCTGCCGTCTGCCCGTCAGCCGGTAGTCGATGCTGACTCTTGTCTGCTCGAAAATAAAGACAAACTCCTGTCTTCCACCGCTCCGATAAGGCACTTTTGGCAGCACTTCCCCGGTGGGCGAGCTGACCGATACCGCATAAAGCTCCGGCGCATTTGCCCACATCTCAATGAAAAAGCCCGGCATATTTTCCTCCACCGAGACTTCCACTGATTCGTACTCCATGTCCGGCTGTATTTTTCCAAGAAAATGATGTCTTGCATTCGCCTCGTTTCCTACTGCTGCCACACTGCATCTTTTCCGCCTTCTGGATACAATATCCAGATAAGTTGCCAGTTGTCCGTCCTTGCCACGGTTTCCCATGTTGCTTCCCAGTGCAATGCAGATCACAAGCGGCATATCCCGCTCCTTTGCCAGCCGGTCCAGATAGCTGACTGCCATCATGATATCATTCTCCTGATACGCCGGAACAGAATCCGGTATAAAATAAAATTCCCGCAGATAAGTTTTTGCCTCTTTCAGTTTTACGACTGCGATCTCGGAAAACGGCGCCGCCCCGATAAAATTATCTTCCACATCCTCGCTTCCACATGCCACCCCGGCCACAAAGGTTCCATGTCCATTGGTATCCATGGACGGAACGGTTTCCAGCGGATTTTCTGCCCGGAGTGCGGCATTGATCTGCTCTGTCTTATACTCGGAACCATATGCGATCCCCTCCGGCTTTGTTCCATCCCGGATCGTCTGATCCCAGATGCGGTAAATCCTTGTTGTCCCATCAGAATACTGAAATACCGGATTTCGGTAATCGATCCCGGTATCGATAAATCCGATCATCACGCCCTGCCCTTTCAGTGCGAGTGCCGGCTGCTGCTGTAATTTTAATATCCCCGAAACCTCAAGCGCCGTCTCATCCAGAAGTCCATAGCACTTTGGAACAGAAGCATAGGAATCTGCCGGAAAATCAAATATCCGGAAAAAACTCCTCGGATAAAAATAAGTATCCTTTTCCTCATCGATTCGCTGGATACAATCACTTGAAAGGTCAATCACATCCAAAACATCTTTCGATATGATAAAATCCACATAATCATTGGAATAAATCTTTTCTTCACAGTCAGACATAAAAAACTCCGCACACCTATCTTTACAATAAATGCCGGAGTTTTGTCTTTTATTCCTTTAAATTGCTGGCTTTTCTTCGATCGCTGCACAGCCGCGCATCGTGATGAGCGGACCGCCCTTTTTCTCTACATAATCTTTTGTGATCGTTACCATGCCGATATTGTCATCCTTCGGGATCTCATACATGATATCTAACATAAAATCTTCGATAATAGAGCGGAGAGCACGCGCTCCTACCTTTTTCTCTTTTGCTTCCTTTGCGATAGAATGAAGCGCATCCTCGTCAAATACAAGTTTTACCTCATCCATGGCAAGCAGCTTCTCGTACTGCCTGATGATCGCATTCTTCGGCTCTTTTAAGATACGCACAAGCATATCTTCTGTCAGTGCCTCTAATGTGAACATGATCGGCAGACGTCCTAAAAATTCCGGAATCATACCAAATTTGCGCACATCTTCTGTCGTCACTTTGGCGAGCAGGTTCTCGTCATTGTCATATTTGTCCTTCAGATCTGCCTTAAATCCAATGGAAGCTTCCTTGTTCAGACGCTCCTTAATGATATCTTCCAGATCCGGGAACGCTCCTCCGCATATAAAAAGAATGTTCTTCGTGTTGACCATCGTCATCGGAACCATCGCATTTTTACTGCTTGCCCCTACCGGCACTTCCACTTCCGCACCCTCTAACAGTTTTAACATTCCCTGCTGGACAGATTCTCCGCTGACATCGCGCTGGTTTGTGTTGCGCTTCTTTGCAATCTTGTCGATCTCATCGATAAAGATGATTCCGTGCTCTGCGCGTTCCACATCATTGTCAGCAGCCGCTAACAGTTTGCTGACTACACTCTCGATATCGTCACCGATATAACCGGCTTCTGTCAGGGAAGTTGCGTCCGTGATGGCAAGCGGCACATCTAATAATCTTGCCAGTGTCTTGACCAGATACGTCTTACCACTTCCGGTCGGTCCGATCATGAGCATGTTGGATTTCTCGATCTCCACACCGTCCTGCACATCGGAGGCAATTCTCTTGTAATGATTGTAAACTGCTACAGACATGACTTTTTTTGCATGTTCCTGTCCAACCACATACTCATCCAGCGACGCTTTGATCTTATGTGGAGCCGGGATCGCATGAATATCGATCTCCGGCTTTCTCTCCTCTTTTGGTTTCTTTTTCTTGATCTTCTGGCTGTTTGGCATACCGCCCATCATATTTTGCAGATCAGAGAGATTGATCATGCTGATATTAGGCATCTTATCTAGATTCATATTATTAAAACTTCCCATGTTCATCATATCACCCATTGGGAATCCTGTGCCATTCATGCTGTCGAACGTTCTCTGCATACAGTCATGACAGATGGAAATGCTGTTTGGGATCCTGATCATTTTTCCGGCTATATGCTCCGGTCTGTGACAGATGTAGCAGATCTCCTCGTACTCATCATCCTTCTTCTCATCACTCTCCTGTGCATCTGCCGTGGTGTTCACCACTTCCGCACTCTCTGCTTCCGTTGTATGTAAATTATTGTCAGAGGCTGCCGGCTCTTTGTTCTCTTCTCCGTCGATCACCTCTCTGAAATCATTATCTGACATTGAAATCTCCTTAATATCCCTGAAATTGCTTTCTGTTTTCGTCGCCCTCAAAAAATGCGATGGGTTTATTATAATTCAAATAAAAATGAATCACAACTAATTTGGCAAGATTTCATTTTTATTTAAGATATTTTCTTTGAAAAGCATACTAATATTTGACCGTCCGGATTTTATGGGTTAGAATACAGCTACACACAAAAAAACTTTCGGAAAGGTGACTCATGTATACAAAAGAAACCTCTTTTAGCAGACGAATGAAACAGGCAGAACAGCATGCTGCCTCACTGCTGCAGCAAATTCTGATCTTCGTTTTGATTTTCCTTGTCATTTTTATGATGGTGCAGATCCAGAATCTACATGGAACTGCCCACGTGGTAAACTATGCCGGTCTTGTGCGCGGAGCCACGCAGCGTGAAGTCAAGCTTGAGATTACCGGAACTGCAAATGACATGCAGATCGAGTATCTGGATAAAATTTTGTCCGGTTTAAAATATGAAGATGGAAATTATAATCTGGTAAGCCTGAAAGATCCTGCTTACCAGCAGTGTCTGGACAATCAGATTAAATATTGGGAACTACTGAAAGAAGAGATTTATACTGTTCGTGAAAAGGGCTATGAAAACACCAATGTTGTCTCAATGAGTGAAACTTATTTTGAATATGCCGACGAGACGGTGACTGCTGCCGAACAGTACTCGGAAAAGATTGCCGCGCGTATCCGGCTGACCGAGATTATTTCTGCGCTTGATATACTATTGTTAATCTTTTTGATCGTCCAGCAGCAGATCCAGCACATTCAGGCCGTCAGGGAAAATCATATTTTATCCAAGAAAGCCTACCTGGATGTGCACACCGGACTTCCAAACAAAAGCCGCTGTGAAGACCTTTTGAATTCTTCCGGTTTTATCACTGAGCCGCTGTGTTTTGTTATGTTCGACTTAAATAATTTAAAAGAAGTGAACGATACCATTGGACACGCTGCCGGGGATTCGATGATCGCCAATTTTGCCCACATTTTAAGAAAGGTAGTTCCTGAAAAAGATTTTGTCGGCAGATACGGCGGTGACGAATTTATCGCTATTTTGTATGACACCACCTCCGGGCAGGCAGACGAACTATTGGAAAAACTACATGCTACGATCAAACAGTATCATTCCAGCAATATGCCGGATGCGATCAGTTACGCCTATGGTTACAGCTACTCCATGAATTACAAAGATTGTACGCTCCGCAATCTGCTTGACAAAGCAGACCATGAAATGTATCTGAATAAACAGGCACAAAAAAAGAAACGATAAGCCGTTTCTTTTTTTGTATTTCTCTATCATTTACGGATTTGCAGTTCCATTTCCGGCATTCCCACCGGTTCCGTTGGTATTCTCTGCATCTCCGCCGGTTGCATCGTTTGTGAGATCATTCACACCATTTTCCACACCATCGATCACATCTTTACCGGCGTCGCCAACACCGTCCACCACATCCTCGATCACGTTGCCGTTTTCATCCACACGGTTGTTGTCCTTGTCCTCTGTGGTGCCAATATTATTTTTGTCATTGTCTGTGGTAGTGTCCGCATTGTTATTCAGACGGTTTTCCGTGCTTGTGTTTGTACCGTTTGTGCCATTATTTTTATCGTTTGCATTGTTATTTCCGCAGCCTGCGACAGCACTCAACGATAACATAAGCATCATTCCAGCCAAAAGTAATTTCCACTTTCTCATAGTCATTTCTCCTTTTCTTTTACAGAGTATATTTGCTCTGTTCTTCAAAAATAGTATGACCATCGATTTTTTTCTTATACATATTCTGTAAAAAAATTTAATTTTGTGGATAATACCCCAGTTCTCTTGATAATTCTTCCTGTACCTTTTTCACATCCACGGCAAGTTCTTCCACGCGCTCTCTCGTCATACGGCTGACCGGTCCGGAAATGCTGAATGCATATTTCACTTCCTTGCTGTAACCATGCAGGCAGGCAGCGATACAGCGCACGCCCTCCTCGTTCTCCTCGTCGTCTAACGCATAACCGTTCTTACGGACTTCCTCTAACACCTGCATCATCTCGTCAATGTCAGTGATCGTCTTATCCGTTTTCTTCTCGATAATGCTCTCGTTCCAGATCTGTTTTACTTCTTTCTCCGGAAGCGTTGCCATGATTGCCTTGCCCACGCCGGAACAATACATCGGATGCACCATGCCGACGTGTGATACCATGCGGATCGTGCCAACTTTTGCTTCTATTTTATAGATGTACAAAATGTTGTTGCCTTCCCGCTGTACAAGATGCACTGCCTCCCCACTGATATCGGACAGGCGCTCCATATAAGGTTTTGCGATCTGTAAAATGTCGGTACGCTCTAAGATTTTTCCCGCCATGCTCACGATTTTGTAAGAAAGCATGTATTTCTGCGTTGTCTCGTCCTGTTTTGCATACCCCATATAGATCAAGGACATTAATAAGCGGTGGACCGTACTTTTGTGAAGTCTGAGTTCTGTGCTGATCTCCATTAACCCCATCTCGCCATGCTCTGCTAACATCTCAAGCACCTGGAAAATTCGTTCTGCAGACTGCACCGGATTTTTTGTTTCTTTTTCTTCTGCCATCGTAGGTGTCCCTTTCTTCCTGTTCACAATATAATTCTGTAAAATCAAAAAAACTCTGGATTTGCCTATATGTTTCATATTTCAGATTCTCGTTTCATATTGTGGAACTTTCTTTTTTCTCATATTAACAGTTACTATTAGAAATGTCAAGGGAATTGAGTTGGAACTATTGACATCCGTTTTTCTGATGTTATAATAAAACCGTACCGTTTTATGGAACATTGTTTCGTATAATGGAACTTTATATTAGAACACAATCATCCAAAACATGGATGAGAAAATAAGAATGATAAGGAGAATCATCATGAACAAAGTATTAGAAGAGATTTCCAAAATTGGTATTGTACCTGTTATCGCCCTGGATCACGTAGAGGACGCTGCTCCTTTAGCAAAAGCATTATGTGACGGAGGACTTCCTTGTGCAGAGGTTACATTCCGTACTGCTGCCGCTGAGGAATCTATCCGTATTATGGCTGAGCAGTTCCCGGAAATGTTAGTAGGTGCCGGAACCGTTCTTACTACAGAGCAGGTTGACCGCGCTGTAAACGCCGGAGCAAAATTCATTGTAAGTCCTGGCTTAAATCCAAAAGTAGTGAAATACTGTGTAGAAAAAGGAATTCCGGTTACTCCTGGATGCTCTAACCCAAGTGACGTTGAAGTTGCTATTGAACTTGGTCTTGATGTTGTAAAATTCTTCCCTGCAGAGGCAGCCGGCGGATTAAACATGATCAAATCCATGGCAGCTCCTTATGTAAATATGAAATTCATGCCAACCGGCGGAATCAATGCGAAGAACCTTACAAATTACCTTGATTTCAACAAAATCATCGCATGTGGCGGTTCCTGGATGGTAAGCAAAGACCTTGTTGCTGCAAAAGACTGGGCTGGTATCACAGCACTCACAAAAGAAGCAGTTTCTACCATGTTAGGTTTCAAACTTCTTCACGTTGGTGTAAACAATGCATCTGAGGAAGCTGCTGCTTCTGATTCTGCAAAATTCGCTACATTACTTGGACAGGATGTAAAAGTTGGAAACAGCTCTATGTTTGTTGGTTCTCTTATCGAAATGATGAAAAATCCAGGACGTGGAACTTGTGGTCATATCGCAATCCAGACAAACTATCTTGCACGTGCAATGTACCACTTAGAGAAACGTGGTTTTGTATTTGATGAGTCTTCTTTCAAATATGATGCAAAAGGAAATATCACAGTTGCTTATTTAAAAGATGAAATCGCCGGTTTCGCTGTACATTTCAACCAGAAATAAGACAGGAGACAGATTATGACAGATCAGAATTGTGCTTATTGTATGGAAGGTGACTTAGTTGCCCAGTTTGGCATTAAAATCTGTGAACTTCCATCCTCCAAAGTTTATTTATTTAAAGAACAAAGCCATAAAGGACGTGTGATCGTTGCCCATAAGAAACACGTCAGTGAGATTGTAGAGTTGACTGCCGAAGAACGCGCTGCTTACATGGAAGATATCAACCATGTAGCAGAGGCTCTTCACAAGGCATTCCATCCTCAGAAGATCAACTATGGTGCCTACGGTGACACCGGACATCATCTTCACTTCCATCTTGTACCAAAATACACAGATGGCTATGAATGGGGTGGCGTTTTTGCCATGAATCCGGGTGAAAAATTCCTGTCAGATGCAGAATATGCTTCCCTGATTGAAGAAATCCGCAAGTATTTATAACCAGAGTTTAACGTATGAACTGCCGCTTGCAGGTGGTGTTACGGATTTCCAGAGCTACTGTATTGCATGCATAACAACTTTATAAAATAAAAAATAGAACTGTTTGTTTTCAGGAGCGCTTCCGCTTGTTGTCGCTGGCAG
>OFSC01001675.1_pt1 | contig 13398 bp, 12 predicted proteins | sample 1543201 | NCBI WGS metagenome assembly OFSC01 (sample SAMN04209228, study PRJEB22552) | human gut metagenome | biome: gut; material: feces | host: Homo sapiens | place: USA: Oklahoma
TTGTTCGGGGTTGGTCGGAAACGAAATGGAGTAACGGCGGAGAACGGCACCGCACCTCGGGACACTTTGTCTCGAAGTCTGGAAAGCAAAATGCGCCTGCGCGACACAAGGCCGCACAAGCGCACGAAAATATATTATCGGTTATGTACTGTTTAATTTCACATTCAAAGCCCGACTGCTCCAATGGAGGGGCTACGCTTTTTTTAGCTGGTGCAGATCATGGATGCTGCGAAAAAGAGAAAAGGACACGGCAAAATAACCTCCCATCGGCTACCGTGTCCCTGCAAGTCGTCATTGGTTTGTGTAAACGCAAAGAAACGGCGGCTCTGATTTCTCAAAACCGCCGCCAAAGTAAGTAGAGTAAGCGCACAAAATCAACCTGCCCTGCCACGGTTTTTTCTTTCCCCGTTGGGCGGGGCAGGTTCTCGTTGTATATTAAGATAAAAAAGAACCGATAACCACAAGTAAACTTACATTGTGTATTATCGGCTCTGCATCTGTGCGTCTGGCTCTTGAACGATGGATAAATTTAGTTTTCTTACTGTAATCAGGATTTCATGTTTGCATTTAGGACAATATAATGGAAAGTTTTCCAGTACTGTATCATCGCGGATTTTCAATCGCGTTTTGCTGCCGCAAAAGGGGCATAAAATCCATTCTATCTTCATGTTATCTTCCTCTGTGCTTGGTTTTCTTCTTTTCCTGCCGTATGGCAAACTGACGGTCTTTCTCCGCCTCTTTCTGCTCACGGCTCTTGGTTTTCCGTTCCAGCTTACATTGCTCATGCTGGAGTTTCAACGCCTGCTGTGCCTTTGTGCCAATGCCTTTATCTTGCAGTTGACTTTGAATTTCGCGCTGCATTCGTTTGGGATTGATTTTTCGCTCTACGGCTACTTCGGTCTGGATCGGTGGACTGAATTTCAACTTATGCCAATTCTTCAGCAGAAACTCATAGATCTCATAGTCTTTGGGTTCTGAACCAAAAGTAATTTTGCACACCTCGTATTTACCGCTATCCGTTCTTTCATATAGACCGATCCAAAATGGAGCTTCAAACAGGATGGTCAAACTGCTTTTGAAGGCCGTGCTCATTCTTTTAAGAACTGTCCTTCAAAGTGATCCAGCCATTCCATAAGGGCTCGATAGAGAAGCTGCTGCTGCTCAAAAATCGTTCTCCCAACCAAAGGAATGTCTGCAAATTCCCGCGCATAGCCCTCGTTAGCTTCAACCGAGGATTGTATGCTCCGGCGCAAAGTCGAAACCAGCTCCAACGCTTCGGCTTTGTCCATCTTGTTCAGATTGGTAATGACCACATTGAAATCGAATAGCAAGGGTACTGGGCCAGCGGCATAAGCGGCCATCAGCTCCTTGAAATACGCTCTGCCCTGATCGGTAATAGAATAAATGGCTTTATCCGCAAACTTATCGCCCTTGACAATATCGCTTTGCAGATAACCCTTTTCGCTCAACTGGAGAACCTTGCGATAAATAGAAGGTACGCTTATTTTTGTCCAGCGGGAAAAATGGTGGTACTCCACATCCTTTTGAATGTCATAGGCGCTTTGCGGTTTTTCCAATACAATACCAAGTATGACTAAATCGATTGACGACATAACTACACCTCCAACTTTTACTATTATCAATAGTACTATTGTTGATAGCAAAAGTCAAGGGGAAGTACATTATATATCCGAATTGGACATAATCTGTTTTTCAGCCATAGACAATTCCCGATGAAGGTGTAACGCCATAAATACAGTGATTACTACGGAAATCACATCTGCGATGGGTTGGGCATATAGGATTCCGTTCATTCCCCATACCATAGGCAGCAGCAAAATGACAGGAACAAAGCAGACACCTTGTCTACATGCTCCCAAAAAGAAACCTGCCGCACCTTTACCCAAGGCAAGGAACAAAGAGGAGTAAACCGTGTAGAAACCAAAAAGAATGAATGTGATCCCATTTGCAAACAGTGATTTTTGACCCGCTAAAACCATTTGAGTATCTTCCTCAGTAAATTGAGAGATAATCTGTGTAGAAAAAACGGCCATCACCAAGCCTACGACTAAGCAGAAACTTGTAGACCAAATGATTGAGGTTTTGATTGCTTCGCGCAAGCGATCAAACTTCTTTGCCCCATAGCTGAATCCAGCAATAGGCTGGAACCCTTTCAGAAATCCAAAAACAACAAGAGTTCCCATAGAAGTAATTCGCGTAACCGCCCCCATGCCTGCAATAACCGAATCGCCATAATCGCTGGCTGCACGGTTAATCAGAGCAATAGAAAGACTTGTAAGCAACTGGAATACCAAAGTAGGTACACCGATTTTCAAGATTTCCGCCATCATTTGCCCATTTGGAGAAAATGCTTTTAAGCTAAAAGAAAATACACTTCTTTTTCGCAGAATGTATGTGAGATAAACAAGTGTAGATACTAGCTGAGAAATCGCAGTGGCGATTGCTGCACCGGCAACCCCCATGTTGAAAGTGTAAATAAAAAGAGGGTCTAATCCGATATTCAACACAGCGCCCAACAGTAACGCACACATAGTTGTCTTTGCTGCACCTTCACTGCTTACAATATTGTTCATGGTTACATTAAACACATTGAAAACACAGGACAATATATAAATTCTTGAATATGTCAGAGCATACGGCATGATAGTTTCTGTCGCGCCTAACATAGTTAAAATTGGTTTAAGGAAGAGTGTAGAGAAAAGGATGATAATAGCACCAATCAGAAGGCTGCTATACAGAGCGGTACTTGCCACCTTATTGGCAGTATCCTTATCGCCTCGTCCCAGAAGTCTTGACAGGTAGGATGCAGCACCGTTGCCAAACATTAGTCCCAATCCAACTACGACTTGTCCTAACGGGAAAACGATGGAAATGGCTCCCATTTGACTTTTTCCCAGTCCGCTCACAAAATAGGCATCCACCAGATTATATAGGGCATTGATTAACATCCCAATCATAATCGGCACGCCAAGCGACATCAGAGCTTTGGGGATAGGCGCACTGCCCAAAAGCTCAAGTTTGTTGTTATGTTCACTCATTGTTAATACTCCTTTCGCACTTTGAAGATGTAAATTATAGTGGTATAAATTACAGTATACTGCTGAATGAATATACTACTATAATTTATAGTAGATGTCAAGAGGAGAGAAGCGATTTCCATTGACAAAAAGTATAAAATCTACTACTATAATTTATAGCGGCTTTGACGGTAATATTTTATGCAGAGAACATAGCGAAAGGGCGTGATCCACATGGCTACCATAGATTTAATCGTGTTGGGAATTTTGAAAAAGGATCCAATGAGTGCCTACGATATTCAAAAATTAGTAGAATATAGAAAAATATCAAAATGGGTAAAAATCAGTACCCCGTCTATTTATAAAAAAGCAATTCAGTTGGAAGAAAAAGGGCTAATCCGAGGCGAAATCGTAAAGGAAGGAAAGATGCCAGAAAAAGCAATTTACTCCCTAACGGAAGCCGGAGAAGCAGAATTTGAACGCCTCATGTTTGAGATTTCCGCAAAGCCGATTAACATTTTTCTTGACTTCAACGCTGTTATTGTAAATTTGGACTCCTTGCCGCCCGAAAAACAAAAGTCGTGCATAGCAGAGATTCAGGAAAATATTAGTGTCTTAAAATCCTATCTGGAAGATAATATACGGGAAAAAGAAAACACCCCCAGCATTCCGGAAACAGGTATGGCCGTCTTGCGTCAGCAGTATGTACTGGTGGAAGCAATCCAAGAATGGATTAGTTCTTTAAATATTATCTGAAACCAGCATTCTTATACGAATTATAGTTGATTGAGTTATAGTGTTCATGTCTCATGGAAATAAGAAAGGCTTCGAGATCATTACGGTCTCGAAGCCTTTCTTGCTGTCTTAAAAGGGAGAGCTGTTAAACTTATATCCACTGCCCAGTACAGTGCGGATATAACCGCCCTTTGGTGTGTCCGGCGTCAGCTTGCGACGGATTTGGCCGATTACACTGGCAACTGCAGTGCCGCAGTGCTCACCATCTTTGTGCCATATAGCTTCATAGATTTGATGAGCGGAAAATACCCAACCTGGATGTCGAGCCAGATATGTAAGGACTGCAAATTCATGGTAAGTCAGAGCGATGAGAGTACTGTTGCAATATACGGTTTGCTCCTTCAGCCGAATTTCAAGACCAGGGAAGGAAAGTGCAGACTGAGGGAGGGATGGTGCAAGGTGGATAAACTCTGGCTCATCCGCAATAAGCTCCATAATTTTGTTGATTATATGTTCTTCATGATCAGGAACGGACAGAATCAGAAGTTTGCCCATCTTGTTTACATCCCTTCTTTTGCAGCAACCAAAACGCACAGAAAAGTTACAAGCCAGAAATTATTTTAGAGAAAAGTTGACCCAAAGTGTCACGAACTTTTAGAAGTTTGAAAAGGGGCTGTATTTTGCAACAGCCCCTTTCGTTTTCACTATGCAGAGGTCCGCAAGCGTTCTATGATACTTGTTTTCGCTATTTTCCTATATAAAATTGATGGAATTATAATCGTCACAGCTAATAAGAACGGGTAAATCACTAACATCGGCCAAATTACAAAGCGATATGTGAAGAACCAAATGCTGTTTGCAATTCCCTGTACAATGATAAGCGAAAACAGTGTGCCGAAGAAAGCAGAAGCCAGAATTGTTCCTACTGCATAGTATAATCCCTCACAAGCCAGCATGGATTTCAACTGCTTTCCAGTCATACCGATGCTTTGTAGCATAGCAAATTCTTTTTTTCGTGTGATAATACTGGTAAGCATGGAATTGATAAAATTAGTAATACCAATCAAGCCAATAATGACACTCAAGGCGCCGCCAATCGTAATGATCATCGAAGTTAGATCATGGAAGGAGTTGACATAGGTTTGTTTGGACTCATAATCCATTCCCGGCTCAATATTTTCTGTATAGGAAGTTAAAAAATCTTCCATAGCCATCTCTTGCCCCGGCTTCACATTAAATGAGAAGTTGACCACATGGGGATCGGTACAAAGTGGCTTAAAGTTCTCTGTTGGCATATAGAAATTCGTTCCGCCTGTTTGCCGGTGGGTATCAACGCTGTTATTGATTCGGACTTTTGCCATCACCGTTAAATCAACCGTAGCATCCATTGTACTATTGAGTCCATCTGCTGTCGAATGATGGAAACGCAGGACATCACCGACTTGTACCGATTGATCTTGGGTAATGTTCCCGTTATCATCACTTTGCAGACCATAAAGTACATATTTTCCAGAGCGCAGAGCTTCCCAATCAATTTTCCCCTCAATTACTTCCATTGACTTTAACAGGAAATCATCTGCACCATAAAGAGAAACATGGGGATTTCCTGCCTTATCCTTGTTATGGTTTACGATTGTTTCACTTTCCACAGAGAAAAATTCTTCCAATACTCGAACCGTAGACAACTCTCCGCCATCCTCGTAGGCATCTTCCTGTTGAACAGCCTGAATAAATGTCTGTGACAATTCAGCATCACTTCGATCAAAGCGATACTGGAAATAGTCTGCCGATGAAATGATAAAATCCTTGTTCAGAAATTTACTTACATACTTATCAATATCAAATCCGCTGGATAGTGTGAATACAGTGTTGAACAGCACTAAACTCAAGGTCATTGATACAATTACTAAGATAGTGCGTTTTTTATTTCGCCCCAGGTTTGCCAGTGCCATTCGATAAATCTGTGCGCCGTGTGTTGATTTTTTTGTAATTGCTTTTTTGCCCTTAAAGGCAGAAGCGTCATTTTCCGTATAGCGGATCGCCTCGACAGGGGAAACAGTTCCAGCAATCTTTGCAGGTTTACGAACACTGATATAGACTGTAATCCACGCAAAAATAGCAGAGCCAATAAAAATAAGTGGGTTTACGCTAACTTTTATACCAGCAGCAGCCGTATATGCGGTTCCATTCATCAAAAATGGTACTAATGACCGGCCAATGAAAAAGCCGATTAACAGCCCAATCGGAATGCCAATACAAGATAGCCGCATGACCTGCTTGCTAATTAGTTTTTTGATTTGCCGTCTTGTAGTTCCCAGTGTTTTTAATTGCCCATAGGATTGAATGTCTTGGATTACAGAAATCTGAAAAATATTATAAATAATCAGATACCCCGTCATCATAATGAGTAGAACACCTACAATACCAGAAATCAGCATAAACGGATTTTCCAACAGACTGCTCCCTTGATAAGCAGGATTAACACCAGCATTTATATAATTTTCATCACCTCGAATACCACCCATTGTATCGCAGGTATAACCAGCTTCGCTCAAAAGTTGGTTTAATTTCGGTTCAATCGCACCATTTCCCTTGAACATGATATAAGCGACCACTACGCCAGAGTAATCATTATCAACAGGATAGGTATAGGCCAACAGATCAGAGTTCGCATCAATAAAAGCCTTGGAAACAATCAGCCGCCCAATATTGCTTAAACTGTCCGTTTCCCAAAATCCACACAGTACAAAGTCGGTGGTGTAAGTTTCCCCTTTTATTTCATATTCAAGGGGTACCGTTGCTCCCAATTCGGCAGGAACGCCCAAAGCTTTTAGCGTTTCTGTATCGACCATAATTTCATTTTCTGCTTCTGGCGTGCGTCCCGTAGTGGGTTCATAACGGCCAAACTCCAATGCTGTATCATCCATATACCACATTTCTGCTCGCCATTTTTCAAGTCCTGCATTATGCAGACGATAGGAAACAGATTTTGTATAGGAAATACGGTCAATCAGTTCGTTATCTTTTATTTCGTCAAAAATGTCATCACTGATGTAGGAGAGAGCAGCATGACCATCACCGCCCGCCTTGCGGATATTTTGATCTTGAATGGTGTCCAACAAACCAGAACCCAGAGTGAAAATGGTTGTGAATAGAATGCTCGTCAAAATAATTGCAATAACAGCGATCACATTTCTGGATTTACTGGACTTAAAATATCTCCCGGCCAATTTCTTGATAACAGGGCGATTTGTGTTTCCAAATAAAATATCATTCATTTTCTTTCGCCCCCTTACTCGGAAATCTTGCCATCCTCAATGCGGATAATACGGTCGGCAAGCTGGGCAATCTCGGTATTGTGGGTAATCATCACAAGGGTTTGGTGGAATTTTTGGCTGGTTACCTTCAAAAGTCCCAATACATCGGCGCTGGTTTTGCTGTCCAGATTGCCGGTGGGTTCATCGGCCAGAACGATAGCGGGCTTCGACACCAGAGCGCGGGCAATCGCCACACGCTGTTGCTGTCCGCCGGAAAGATTGTTCGGCATATTTTTCAGTTTATCTTCCAGCCCCAACAGGCGAACGATTTCGTCCAAAAACTTCTGATCCACCGTGTCCCCGTCCAGTTCCACCGGCAGGACGATGTTCTCATACACATTCAGGATAGGAACAAGGTTATAGTTCTGGAAGATAAAGCCGATGTTGCGGCGGCGGAAGATGGTAAGCTGTTCGTCGTTCTTCTTTGCCAGTTCTTCGCCCCGGACGATCACGGTTCCGCTGGTGGGAGTGTCCAGCCCGCCCATCATGTGAAGCAGGGTGGACTTGCCGCTGCCGGAGGTTCCCACAACGGCCACAAATTCGCCGTCATTTACAGAGAAGTTCACGCCGTCAAGGGCGCGGGTGATATTCGGCTCTGTACCGTAATACTTTTTCAGGTCGATAGTCTGTAAAATTCTCATAAAATTCAATCCTTTCTTTGTTTGTTGTAAATGCGGAACGCTGCTGCGCCGGTGGCCGCCAACTGTACCAGAATCAGCACAGCGAACAGTCCGAAGCTCTCATAGTAGAACAGTTCATCCCAAAACAGGAGAACATCGCAGAGGGCAGTCAAGGCAACCGTCCAGCGGATGTGCTGGGCCAGCCTTTGCCAGAACGCCAGCACAAGGGCAACGGGCGGGACGATCAGCAGCGCCAGATTCAAAATCATGGTCGGGGTCAGTTCCATTGCAACGCCTCCTCACTTTTGTTGATAAGGTCATTGTAAAACCCAAATGTCTGCGAAATGTTACAGCGGCCAAAAAATTTCATCGAAAATCGGGGTGAAATGTTATAACGCTCGGACATTTCAAAATTATTATTCAACTACCCTTAATCGAGCTACAATACTTGTTTTTCTAAAATAGCGAAACGAAACATGAGGAACTATAATCGCCACAACGCAAATAACAATTCCCTCTAATATCAACGGGAAAATCGTAGGCTGTATTGTAAACAGCCATAAGTCAGGTTGATTAAAGAAAGTAGGAAGAATTGTATTTGCAACAATAAGAGAGAGAGGTAAACCCATTACACAAATCAGAAATGCGTAAAACAATCCCTCCAATACGGTCAATTTGTTAATTTGTTTTTTCGTCATTCCGATGCTCTCTAATGTAGCAAATTCCCGTTGCCGGTTTATAATGCCCGTTATAATGATGTTGGAAAAATTCACAAGCCCGATACTTCCTAACAGAAACCCAATAAGGCCACCTATGATAAAAATAGTTTGTTTTAATCCATTCATAGTTTGTGCCAATGTTTCAGACGATGCGTATTCAACGGTAGGCAAAGAATTGATGTACTCGGTCGCTGGCAAAAAGTGTTCTTTTTCCACATCAAACACATAACTCATTATGGCTGGATTGTTATACAATTCCACAAACATCTCATTACTCATATAGAAAATAGGACAATCGCCGCCAACATCAGTGTAGCCAACATTCTTACCCGGAGATTCTACCAATGAAAAATCAACCACTGCACGCGCAATTACCGAAACCGTTTTATAAGGCAATCCATCTTTGTAAATGGTAACTTCCTGATTGAGCGGACAAAGAAATTCAGGAGATTCATTTGGGTTGATCGCTGAAATTTCTATAACATAGTTTCCACTTTCCAAATATGAGGTTAGTTGCTGTATATCTGTTTCTCCCTCAATGAAATTCAATTTAGGAAGTATTGATTTTTCTACCCCGTAAATATTGCAAAGAGGTCGATAATCAACACCGAGTTTTACTGGATAAGTTCTGCCATCAACCATACCACTTCGTATAAGGTGATTATCTTCTGTGTATTCGTCTAATACTTCCGTGACCAAACTACCATAATCATAAGTAACACTGACATCATCCAAAGTGTTTTTATAAATTCGACTTCCGTTCAGCACAGGAATATTATTTTCAATATCAGATATGATTTCATTACTAACAGAATCATCTTTAAATCGAAAACCTTGCACATTAGAAAATGTGTTTGGGCTTGCCACAACAAAATCAAATGAGGTAACAGAAGATACATATTTTTTAACATCAACACTATTTCCGATTGCGATTGCACTGTTTAGGAGAATAATGCAGAGTATCATGGATAAGACGATAAATATGGTACGCTTTGAATTTCTTCTTAAATTTCTCCATGCCATTTCTGTTATTCTATTCTTAAACGAAAGACGATTCTTGTTGGCACTATGATAATTGTCTTTTTCATAGTATCTAGTTGCCTCAATGGGCGAAATCGTAGCTGCAATTTTGAATGGTTTCTTTATGCTCACCCAAACAGTAATCGCACTAAATATCCCGGCAACGACAAAAATAATAGGATTAAAACTCAAGTTCACAGAAAGATTGTGATACTCGCCTTTCATAAAATTAAGAATCCACGGAAGCATAAGTATTCCTACTATATATCCCAAAATCAACCCAATAGATGTACCAATTATAGACAGCCAAAATGCTTGCTTATAAACAATTCGCTTGATTTGCTTCTCCGTTGTTCCGATTGTTCTTAATAAGCCATATTTCTTTATTTCTTGAACAACAGAAATCTCAAAAATATTGCGAATGAGCAAATAGCCCGTTATTACAAAAATCATAATAAAAAACAGGGCTGCTATTATGGCAATCCAATTTACAGATGTACCAGTGGACGGGCTGGTTCCCCTAATTTGCAAAATAGTTGTCTGTATAGACTGGATCGCTCCAACACATAAAGTCGTTACAGAAGTAAAAAGCATTGATGTTAAAACGATTGCTATTACAGCAACAATATTTCGTAATTTGTTGGCTTTGAAGCTTCTTTGCGCCAGCTTCTTTGTAATGGCGCTGGTGTCATTTTCAAAAGGCCATGTCATAGTTGTATCACCTCCATATTTGATAAGGGTATTGTAAAACCTAAATGTCCGCGAAATGTTACAGCGGCCAAAAAATTTCATTGAAAATCGGGGTGAAATGTTACAACGCTCGGACATTTCAAAAAAATTTACGGCGGGCAGCCGGAAATGGCCATCCGCCGCGATAGATTCTGTAAATCAACTTTTAAGATAGTGCCATGTGCTTTTTGAACAAGTAATAAGTCGATACAAAATAACTGATTAAGATTCCGATAAAGGCTGCATAAACAACAGCAAAAATTGCAAGCATTTCATTTAGAGAAATATAAACGATATATTCCTCATATCCAGTAAGCGTTAAAAAGGCAAGTGTTCCAATGCTGAAAATCAAAGATACCATTACCGGCAAACCAAATTTAAAGATCATTTGTTGACGAATATACCGCCCACAATCTGATTTATTTACTCCCAGCTTTGATATAATTTGAAATCGCTTTTTCTGTTCAATCGTATCTGTAAGTTGCTGTACGGACAAAATTGTGAAGCAGATTATAATAAGCACCAACGCAGCATATGCCCCTACCAGCCGCAATAACAAAGCATTAGAGATTCCCTCATTATCTTGCAGAGTTCCTAATCGTACATAAAGCTGGTTTTCTGAAAAAACTCCAAGGTTAAATTGATACTTCCACATTTCCTGATCGAATCTTTCAGCGAAATCATATGCCAGCGGCTTTTCTGTATTGCCCGCATAAAAGGAAGTTGCCATCAAAAGATTATTGCATATTTCATCAGGTATGATGTACACAGCCTGCATACGGCTTGTAAATAACACCATTCCTGTTGGGTCTTGATAATCCGCACCAGATTTTTTGTGTAATGTTGAATTTCCAGCATGAATAGAGGACACTTCTTGATTAAACTGTGTAATTGTTTCTGGCAAGGTATCAAAACTCCATGCAATTCCATATTCATCTGAATCAAGTGTAATTTCAGGCAGATCAGACAAAGCACGCATTTGATTATAACTGTCAACAGAGATTGCAAGCAAAGGCGCATTTTTAACAGTTTTATCTATATCATCAGCTTGTAAAAGATACAGTTGTCCAGTAGCAGCTTTAGAAAGTGGATAACCGTTTTCATTCAGATACTTTGTAATATAGTCATAGTCTAAAGTGGTTTTTGGCAGCTCCTCCAAGGATGAAGCTGAATAAGTTGTAAGAACCTGAACATCAAAAGGAGAGGTGATTTTCTGATACTCACTGGCACGAATAGCGTTGACCGGGAGCCAAGCCATCAGCACAATAGAGAGAATCAAAATACAACTAATTACTCCCATTGTCTTTGCGGAACTTGCCATTTTGCTTTTAATCTGTCCAAGGACAAACAAGTTCTGATAGTAAAAGTCAGATGGCTTTTTTATGGTCGTTGTCAATATCCACGACATATTTGAAAATAGGGCGAGGATTGAAAATGCAAGAAGCACAATCGCTAAAACGGGTGGCATTGTATAATAAGCTTGAATAGCTAAGCCCTGTCGAACAAGGCTTTCAAAAACCTGATTTAATATCAAAAGTATAATTCCTTGAATAAAGCATGGAATTGTTAAAAATAGTAATGGTATGCTGCCAGATTTTCCATGCCTACATTCTATGAAAAACCAGATTGCAGCCACTATCGAAAGAGTAGCTACTATTACCAATGCAATGAATTGCCAAAGAATATGCGGTTGAATTGACACTTTCATTATGAGTGCGAACATCATTCCCAAAACAGCGATTGAAGCTATGACTGCTATCACAATCCATCTGGAAAGTTGATGGTATAAAGTAAATTTTTCATTTCCTCGCTGGCTATTATGGAGCATATCAATTATTTTTAATTGTCGTACTGTGCGAATGTTTCTAATCCCCATTACAATAAAAATCGCACCAAAAAACAATAGAGTAAAAAGTATTGTATCTGGAAATAAAGACAAATATGGTTGCCACTCAACCCCAAAAGACTGCACAACAATATAACCAACAATTTGAGACAATCCGATTCCGAGTAATATTCCGAAAATGATAGAAATTGCCCCCATAATCATGGTTTCCACGAAAAAAATAAATGCAACTGTTCTTTGTTCCATCCCAATAATTGTCTGGACAGCAAACTCTTTCTGCTTTCTTCGGAGCATATAGGTATTGACATAGGAAATTAGAAAAACCACCAATAAGGCGACTATGGGAACTGCTATTCGCATGGCTTTATTTAATATTTCCAGATTGATTTTAACAGGCAATGATTCATTATAATAAGGGCTTGCAATAGACATGAACCCATAAAAAAGCCCTACCGATAAAATCAGAGTAATAACATAGATTAAATAGTCCTTTGCAGACCGTTTCACATTCCGTAAAGCTAATTTAGCGTACATCATTCACCCCACCTCCCAGCGTATTCAGTACCTCTAAAATCTGCTCGAAAAACTCTTTTCGGGAAGAAGAACCTTTCATAATTTCTTTATAAATTTCACCGTCCCGCAAAAACAAAATACGGTTTGCATAGCTGGCCGAAAAAGCGTCATGCGTTACCATCAAAATAGTGGCGTCCATCTGCTCGTTCATTTCCTGTATGGTAGACAGCAGCATTTGGGAAGAATGGCTGTCCAGTGCCCCGGTCGGTTCGTCAGCTAATATCAGTTTGGGATGATTGATAATTGCCCTTGCACAGGCACATCGCTGTTTCTGTCCGCCTGAAACCTGATAGGGATATTTGTTCAAAATATCTGTGATATTCAGCTTTGCGGCGATCTGCTGAATCTGGCTGTCGATTTTATTTGCAGAAACTTTATTGATCGTCAATGCCAGTGCAATATTTTCTTCAATCGTCAGGGTGTCCAGCAGGTTAAAATCCTGAAAGATAAATCCCAGTGATTCACGCCGGAACCGCGCAATATCCTTTTCCCTGATTTCCAGAATGTCCTTGCCGTCTAAATAAATATGCCCATCTGTCGCGGTGTCGATGGTGGAAATACAATTCAAAAGAGTGGTCTTTCCAGAGCCGGAAGCTCCCATTATACCGACAAATTCTCCCTTGTCCACTTCAAATTGAATCCCTTTCAGCGCATGGGTGATATTTGGTTCTTCTCCATAATCTTTTTTCAAATCTACGATTTGTAAAATGCTCATACTCAAAACTCCTTTCAAGGCTTTCTGCCCATTGATAAGGCTATTGTAAAACCCAAATGTCCGCGAAATGTTACAGCGGCCAAAAA